>Ga0067045_1027834_pt1 | contig 56836 bp, 53 predicted proteins | sample TerdegcTABiofilm_FD_59184 | JGI IMG/M metagenome (GOLD analysis project Ga0067045, IMG submission 59184) | Combined Assembly of (Gp0054472, Gp0054536) Wastewater bioreactor microbial communities from Singapore -Terephthalate degrading...
CGCGGCGGTGGAAGCAGCCCGGGCCGGTGAGGCGGGGTCGGGATTCGCCGTGGTTGCCGACGAGGTCAGAAGTCTGGCAATGAGAGCGACAGAATCGGCAAAAAATTCATCCAATCTTATCGAGGATATCGTCAGCAAGGTGAGGAGCGGAGAGAGTCTTGTCGTTGCCACGAGTTCCGCATTTGATCAGGTTACGGTTAGCTCGGACAAAGTGGTCGAACTCATGGGTGAAATAGCCGCCGCCTCCCAAGAGCAGTCGCAGGGGATAGACCAGGTCAACAATGCCATTGCCGGGATGAATTCTACGACTCAGCAGAATGCGGGCAACGCTGAAAAACTCTCCGCTATAATGGCGAGCTTTAAAGTCGAGGATCTCGATGGAAAAGAAATGGAGAGATTGCCGGTCCCCTCCGACCACGAGAAGAGAGCGGCGTCGGGATATCGTTCAATAGATCCGGAGCAGATACTGCCGCTGAATGACAGGGACGAATTCCGGTAGAAAACATGGGTCGAATTTTTGGTCCGAAAAAAATGGGAGGTGATGCGGCAGCGAAGTGTCTGAAGGGAATTGCAAAAGAGTATTCTGAATTCAAAACTGGCAATCAAACGAGAAAGGATAAAAGAAATGATAAAAGAAATGAAAAAACTGCTCATACTGATACTGGTTATTCTTCTGTGCGCAGGAGTATCATTCGCGGCGGGAAAGGGTAGCGCAAAAGAAGCCAAGGCATTGGTGGCCAAAGCCGTTGAGTTCTGGAAAGCAAACGGAAAAGAGAAGGCGTTTGCGGAGATCAACAACCCCAGAGGAAAATTCGTAGACAGAGATCTTTACGTGATGGTCATGGATTTGAACGGGAAAATGCTGGCGCACGGGGCGACGGCCGCATTGATCGGGAAAAACCTGTACGATCTGAGAGATCCTGAGGGCAAGTACATGGTGCGGGAATTCATCAATGTCGCGAAAACGAGCGGGTCCGGATGGGTCGACTACAAATGGTCCAACCCGGTTACCAAGAAGGTCGAAAACAAATCATCGTATGTTCAGAAATACGAAAATTTAATGCTGGTCTGCGGTATTTATAAGTAGCGACCAGGGAAAAATCAAGAGTGCCGGGCATCCCCCCTCTCCCATCCTGAAAGGAGGGTTTCAGGATGGGATTTTTTATTGTCATCGTTTCAGCATCAAGCGGACTCGACTCCTTTGCATTTCCCTTATTTCCATTTTGTTCTTAAAATTCTTGACAATCATTTTGGCTCATAGTACTCAGGCATATAAGTAAATTTTACTTACCTTAGATTCGAGCTTCGCAACAGGATTCAGCAACCTATTTCCCGATCGCACTTGGATTGTGTATTCATTAACAGAAGGAGGCACAATATGGGAGTGACTTTGTTCAAAGAGGAACATGATATCTTCAGGGCTTCGTTCAAAAAATTTCTGGCTAAGGAAGTAACCCCTTTTCTGGAGGAATGGGAAGATGCTGGTATTGTGCCGCGGCAGATATGGAAAAAGATGGGGGCGAACGGATTTCTCTGTCCATGGCTTGATGAGAAATACGGCGGCTCCGGAGTGGGGTTCGAATACTCGGTCATTATCAATGAAGAACTCTCCTATATCGGAGCCAACGGCCTGATCGCGGGGCTGCACAGCGATATTATTGTTCCCTATATTCACAGCTTTGGAAATGAAGAGCAGAAACTGAAATGGCTCCCCGGCTGCGCCTCCGGAGATATTGTGACGGCGATCGCCATGACGGAGCCGGGTACGGGATCGGATCTGGCGGCGATCCGGACCACGGCCGTGAGGGACGGAGATGAATATGTGATCAACGGGCAGAAAACGTTCATTTCCATCGGGATACACTGCGATCTCGTCATTGTCGTGGCGAAGACGGACGTTAAAGCGGATCCGCCTTTCAAGGGCATAAGCCTAATTTGTGTGGAGGCCGGAACACCCGGTTTCACTAAAGGAAGAAAGCTCAAGAAGATGGGTTTCCACAGCCAGGATACGGCCGAGCTCAACTTCGAGGACTGCCGGGTGCCCGCCTCCAACCTTCTGGGTAAAGAAGGGAGCGGATTTTATTACCTGATGCAGAAATTGCAGACGGAAAGGCTCGTTGCTAGCATTATTGCGCAGGCCATGGCGGAAGCCATGCTGGATATGACCATCAAGTACTGCAAGGAAAGAACCGTGTTCGGAAAACCGATCAGTTCATTCCAGCACAATACCTTTAAGATTGTCGAGATGGCGACGGAGATCGAACTGGGAAGATCGTTTCTGAATTCCCTCATCGCGGATTATATCGCGGGAGAGGATATCGTCAGGAAAGTATCCATGGCCAAATACTGGATTGCGGAGATGGCCAATCGTGTGGCTTACCACTGCGTCCAGCTTCACGGCGGTTATGGTTATATGGAAGAGTATCCCATCTGCAGGTTCGCGAGGGATATACGGGTCGTTCCCATTTTTGCGGGGACGACGGAGGTCATGAAGGTGATTGTGGGCAGGATGATGGGATTGTAAACATTGGAGATGGGTGAAAGGAGACATTCATAATGAAAGTTAGAGATTGCAAGGCGATTGTGACGGGCGGCGCGTCGGGGCTGGGAGAAGCCTGTGTTCACTCCATAGTCGCAGGCGGCGGGAAGGCTGCGATTTTCGATCTGCAGGCGGACCGCGCGGAAAAGTTGATTGCGCAACTGGGGTCGAATGTCGTTTTCGCAAACACGGATGTGACGAGCGATGAGAGTGTAGAGGCGGCTGTCAGGAAAACCATGGATGCTTTCGGCGCGATTAATGTTGTCATAAACTGTGCCGGTATCGGAGATCCCGGCAAGATGCTTTCAAAGAAAGGTCCTATGCCTCTCGCTGCCTTCAACCGGATGATTCAGATAAACCTCGTGGGCACTTTTAATGTCATCAGGCTTGCAGTGGAGCAGATGGTAAGGAATACTGCGAACGAAGACGGAGAAAAAGGAGTGGTCATCAATACAGCCTCAATCGCGGCTTTTGACGGCCAGATAGGCCAGCCGGCCTATGCCGCCTCAAAGGCGGGAGTCGCTGGGATGACGCTTCCATTGGCCAGAGAATGCGCGGAATACGGGGTCCGGGTCATGACGATCGCCCCCGGGCTTTTCAATACGCCCATGCTTGCCATTTTGCCCGAGGCGGCGCGTGAAGCTCTCGGCAAGATGGTGCCTTTTCCGCAGCGGCTCGGAAATCCGGTGGAATACGCTGCGCTCGCGATGCATATTATAGAGAATCCCATGCTTAACGGTGAAGTGATCCGGCTTGACGGCGCCATCAGGATGGCGGCCAAGTAAAAAATGGAAGGTTAGAAGCCGGGAGGTAGCATCGGACAATCCGGCAAAGCAAGGAGATTATGTATAATGAGGACCCTCAGGTCAACAAGCAGGTCTGTTCCGAGAGGAAAGGTGAAAATCACTGAAGCTCTGATATCGCTTCTGGAGGAGAAAGAGTTCAACGCGATTACCACCGCGCAGATATCTCAAAGATCGGGTGTTAACGAAGCCCTTATTTACAAATATTTCGGGGACAAGCGGGGTCTTCTCCATCAGGTGCTGGGAGACTATCTTGAGAATTACCTGAATCAGCTGGAAACGGAGCTGAAAGACATTAAAGGGGCGCTTAACAAATTGAGAAGACTCATCTGGTCCCACCTGAACCTCTACGAATCAAATCGAGTGTTGACCCAGATTCTCCTGCTAGATGTAAGAAGTTGTCCGGGATATTTTGAAAGCGAGAGTTACGCCCAGGTCAGGAGATACAGCAAGCTGTTGATAAAGGTTCTGGATGAGGGGGTAAGAGAAGGCGAATTGAGGGGAGACATTCCAACGGCGGTCATGAGGCAGGTTATTCTGGGCGGGATCGAGCACATGTGCCTGCCGAAGATCATCTATAAAAAACACTATTCTCCTGAAGAGCTCACAAAAGATCTATTTGAAATAGTATTGGCGGGCATAGGACGGCGCAATGCAGGAAATAGGAAGAGCGCTGCTAAAATACCGCTCCCAGGTTGAATCCCAGAAACGGCGCCGTGTTGTAATCGATGGAGCGGATACCGTTACCGTTGCTGTCCTGGAGTTTCATTTCTCCTCCGAAAGCCGCCCCGCCGTACAGATCGAGGTGGAGCGCCGATCCCAGTTTCCGGCTGAGACGGATATAAAGAGGCCAACTGCGGTTTTCGCCGATTCCTCCGGGAGTGGAACCGTTCTTGTCCAGCCGGAATCTTGAAGAACGATGGCCTCCTCCGGCTGCTGTCTCCCAGTTCTCATCGAGCTTACAGGATAATTCGAAGCCGGCCGGGCCCGCTACTCCAAGGCGATATGAATTTCCCAATCTCAGCCGGTCGGTGATTTTCCAGGAGACGATCAGGGAGGGAAACGCCCGGGTCTCTTCAAGCCTGTAGAAGACCCCGGTGCCGAGCCCGATCATGAGATCCGGGTTGACCCGGTATACCGCAGAGACTATGCCGCCGTACATCAGCGAATCGCCGAACTTCGCCCCATCCTCTCCGGCCGCTTGTATAACAGGTCCAAAGCCGATGTTCCATTGATCTGTCAACTTGTATCCGAGCCGCATGACAAAACCCAGGTGATTGATTTGACCCCAGGGTTTCTGGACCGGAAAGCCGTTCGTTCCCGAGAAATCGTATTCCTCGCGGAAATAACTCATGCGGGCACCGATGCCGGTTTTATCTGTCAGGGGTTTCCAACTGCCTGCATCGACCCCGTAACGGGATATCGATACGCCGCCGCCGCCGTCCATGCCGGCCTTGAACTGATAGGAGGAAGAGGCGGAAGCAAAAAACCTATCGCTTTCACCGACGCTATGAGGGCTTATCGTCTGAGCCGCGAGATTTACGGGGATCAGCAGCAAAAATGCCAGGAGAGCCGGTATTGGTTTTGTGATTGCTTTCCAGCTTGCGAAGAGCGGTATGCCCGACTCATTCATAGATTGCACCTCGATATTTGAACCGGAGAAATGGAACTGATAGACGTTGAACTATCCACAAAATGCATCCTGTTTGTCAAATTGATTTTTGACAACACAAATCTGTTCCGGCTGCTCATCTCATTCAACCCATGTCACGAAATCCTTCATATCGGCCCTCTGTCTCGGGAAGCTGTTGATCGGAGCTCCTGTTTCAGGATAGCCCAGGACGATCCCCATGGCTATGGTCTTGCGGTCGGGAATTTTTGCAATGGATCTCAAGATATCAGGATACGCAATGGCGCAGGCCATGATACAGGTGCCGAGCCCTTTTGCGTATGACAGAAGAGATATTGTCTGCAGAAGGAGTCCCACATCGAGCAGGACGTACGAGCTGGAGATGGCTTTATCCAGAGTGACAATTATAAGGCAGGGCGCGTTGAAGAGATGGAACATATCCGCATTGTAACGAAAACGCGATTCCTTATCGTCGCGGCCGATATTTAATGCGGTGAGTACGCTTTTCCCGACTCCCATATACCTCGCTTTCAAACGATCAGGCCATTCAAGCGGCATCGGAATGTCCGGTGAGGGCGTGATCCCATCGAGCGCTCGCTTGCGGCTTTCATCTTTGATGCTTTCCAGGGCTTTCCCGGTAATTACGAAAAGCTCCCAGGGCTGGGTGTTGCCCCATGAAGGCGACCAGCGGGCGCTCTCCAGGATATTTTTGATTACCTCCCCGGGAACAGGGTCGTTCCTGAACTTACGGATGCTCCTTCGTTCCTTAACGGCTGTCTCGATATCCATTATCTCCTCCTGTATGTGCGGATATATGTTTTGATCTCAGAACTTGAATAAAGTTATCAAAAACCAGGGATCAGGTCTATATGTCTTTTGCCCGAACGAGCTTTGCAAATATTTTCTAAGCATTTGTCGACTGATTGTGAAATGCTTCTACTAATGATGAACACGGCCCGTCCGATTGACTGCCGGGGACCTCGGGCATATCGGTGAGATTGCGTCCAAGGGGATCGCCGCTGGGCTCCGCCTTCGCCGTTTTCAGGCATATGCGGGGGGGAGTCATTTTTTTCGGGTGATGAATATTTTCTCTTGACAAAAGATGAAGTCTCCAATATGTAAATACCGGCCGGCCGGCCGGATTAATTAACATCACTCCGGAGAATGAAGGGAAGTCGATTCATTCAGTCCGATAGCAGGTATGGTAGAGCAGGATCTCTCCAGGGCTTTTTTACGGCCTTTTGCGAGTCTCAAAATAATGGATCACACGTTCAAATCGACGCAGGTTTTGTCCTTATACTTCTTGCGTGAAAGACAGAGATGGGGCATTCCTTTAGTCGGAAAAACGGAATCAGGCGATCCTCGAGAGTTCCTGTCGGGAGCCAAAATGTATTTGTTCAGGGCTCTGTTAGAAAGGAAGGTGGAGAATGGCGCAGAAAAAGATAGTCAATAAGTTGAAAATAACAATGACTACCCCCACGCAGCAAAAGCTCCGGGACAAGACAATAACCGCGAAACAGTGGGCGGACATGGTGAAACCAGGCGATTGGATCAACCGAGGGGGACCGGGTTCGGATACGCTTCCGACGATCGAAGCTCTTTGCGCCCGGTTCGGCGATGGCCCCGGTGATTTGAAAGATATTGAAATCTGGACGCAGGGCGGAATGATGCTGGGTGCCAATTTCTTTACGGACGCCGATTGGGAAGGAAAGTATCATGTCAACCATGAACAATTCCTGCTGGCGAAAATGCGCACCGCGGCGAGCAAGGGATACAAGGGGCTTGACTGGAAGCACTGGGGATGGGCTATAGGAATGGACGCCGATTGCGCGCGGTTCTACCGCAAGGACAAGCAGAAGCGCGCGATGGACTGGGGTCTTCAGGCTGTTGCCGTGCCCGAGGGAGGGTATGTCAACGCCGGCTATGGGCCGAATAATTTCATGATAGTCGCCAAGACGTGCAAGAAGTTCGTCTGCGAGATACGAGAGGACTACCCCTGGTGCGAAGGTGGGAGGAACAACATCATCCCCATCGACGATGTTGATTACTTTGTGGAAGTTGACGTGAATGACGAGAAGTACCAATGGCCTTACGTAAATGAAAAGGAGATCAAACCCGATGCAGTACAGACGGCCATAGCTGAAAATATTCTGTCCATTATGCGCGATGGCGATTGCATTCAGGTGGGTATAGGTGCGCTCCCTACGGCGGTCGTTATAGCGCTTGCGAAATCCGGGCTCAAGCACATAGGTGTCCATACCGAGATGATTGGCGAGTTTGCATTCACTCTCACGGAAGCGGGGGTTATGGACAACTCGCGAAAAAATATAGACACGGGCAGATGCACCTGGGCTTATGCCATGCCCCTGGATACGCCGAGGTACTATGAGTGGCTGCATCGGAATCCCTATTTTTGCGCTTACGATATAGGGTATATGAATAATTTGACGACGCTTGGGCAGATTGATAACTTGGTGACCATCAATAATTTCGCTCAGATGGATCTTCGTGGACAGGATTGTGCCGCCAATGTCGGAGGCCGTCCGATTTCGGGAACCGGAGGTCAGTTCCAGTTTGTCATCGGCGCCTCCATGTCAAGGGGTGGAAGAGCTATCATTGCCGCGACATCCAGGGATGCGAAAGGACAATCCCGCTTTGTTCCGACCCTTACACCTGGAAGCCTGGTTTCCGTTCCGGACTGGTTGGTGTCATGGGTATGCACGGAATACGGCATCGTCAATCTCATGGGCTGCACGGATGCCGAGCGGGCACGAAAAATCATCAGCATTGCGCATCCGGATGATCGTGAAAATCTGGAGAGGGCGGCATATGAGATGGGTCTGAAACCGAATCATTGGATGTTCAGCAGTTGTCCGGATCGTCGTTACCCATCTGCCGAAGATTTGAAAAACCATAAGTATGCGCACGTGAATTTGTCCGTCATTCCGGCTGCCATTGCCAAGATTAACGATTAGTATTTCATGATGAAAGTGAAGCCCCTCGACTGGCCGCGGGGCGATCCCAACGATGTAAAGAAAGGATGAACGATGAAAAAAGCAGTCATTGCACTGATCGCGAGTCTTTTTATTGTCGGCAATCTTCATGCCGCTGATAGAGGGACGGCCAAAGAAGCGATGGATCTGGTCAATAAAGCGATTAAGTATTATCAGGAAAACGGGCGCGAGAAGGCATTTGCCGCATTTCACAATAAAAAAAGTCAGTTCTTTTACAAGGATCTCTATATTTTCGCGGTCGACTGGAGCCCGATGGTCATAGCCCATGGGGCGGCAAGGGGTTTTGTCAATAATCCGTCGACTCGCGATTTGACAGACTCCGAGGGAAAGTATTTCATCAGAGAAATGGCCGACACGGCCAAGAAGAAAGGCCAAGGCTGGGTGGATTACAAATGGACGAATCCAACAACAAAGAAAATAGAACTGAAATCGAGCTATGTCAAGAAAGTTCCCGGCGCTGATTTCCTTATCGGTTGCGGAATTTACAAGGGAGAGAGCAATTAGAGCCGGCTTCCGGCGGATGAACGGAAGAATACCGCCGGGACGGAAGAGATATCGGATAACGCTCCATGCTCGTTGTTACGAAATATTGGGAAGGCAGACACTGTGATTGAATTTCTCGGCGCCCGGCTCCGAGGCGGTAATATCGGGCCCCTCCCTAGAAACAGAGAAGTCTTTTAAGGACCTGCCGCCGCCGTGGACGATATTTTGATTCGCTGTCCCGGACCTGAAAAGCATGCATCGTATTTTATATGGGGTATCCAAGAAACAGGTATTTCAATAAATCGGTTTTTAGAATAAATGACGGGGATTGCTCGGTTTACATCCAGTAGCGTTTGTATGATATCAAACAATAAAAATGTGATTTTCCCTTTACGCAGGAGGTGTGACACAAGATGGTGAAAATAAAATATGTGGCCAGGGTAGACAGGGAAGAATGCATTGGCTGTGGCAGATGTGTGATTGTGTGTCCCACGGGTGCAATCTTCATGAGAGAAAAAAAGGCGCAAGTGAACGAAGATAAATGCCTGGCCTGTCAGAACTGTGCCGGGATTTGTTCCACGTATGCGATCAGCAAGGTATCTCGTCCCAAGCCGTTGGTGTTGGGTGTAAATTATGAAGAGGTGGATCAAAAACAGCTTCGCGAACTATGCGAAAAGGCCCATTTGCACCCGATGCAATGGCATTGCTTGTGCACCGCAGTTCGGGTAAGAGAGGGGGCTGCGGCCGTATTGAAAGGCGCAAAAACGCCGGAAGAGATATCTTTGATGACGGGGGTCGCTTCCGGGTGCACGGCATATTGCCGCATGGTGTCGTTGAGGTTATTGAAGGCGCACGGAGTGGAAGTCAAGGAGACTAAGTATCGGCTGTACAATACGACACAGACACTGTGGGATGTGCCTGAAGAGATGAAGAAAAAATATCCAGGGTATTTTCTGGAAGAAGACAAACATGTCTTCAGAAAATTTTGAGAAGGCGATAAATTTGCGTTCTGGATGACATTTATGCAAAGAGTCGTCCTGTGATTGCGCGGGACTCAACACTTGAATATATAGAATGTAACAAGAAGGAGCAAGACCATGCTAAGACAAGCGATGCCGTCAAGTATAAGGCCCTCCGCCTACGGCCCACCGATAGGCAAGCGCGCCGCAGAACTCCCCGGTATGGTGGGTCTGCCAGTAAGAGAACTGTTTCCAGATGTTCCCCAGGCCATTTACGTTGAAGGCGAGGATCTGTCGATTATAAGAAAAGCAACGGAAGAAGCGCTTGAAAACGTCAAGATGGATATGATTCGGCCGGAACATAGTGTGAATATTCTTGGCTCCCAATACGGGTTCATGCTCATGGGCGGCGATGCATATTCGGAGATGGTCAAAACGATCAGGGATGTGGTGGAGCGAAGGACGGGCTGCTCGAATATCCGTTTGCGCATTGCGACCGGATTCAGGATCAGGGAACCGGAGGAAATCATCAAACATTACAAGCTCGATGAGTATTTTAAAGGAAAGGCATCCCCGGCGTTGTTTCTAGAAGAAGGCGTTCCGATTGAAACCGAGTTGGGCGTTATGTATGGTATAGCGAAAATATACGACGCCGACTGGATCATCCATAGTCATCATGGAGAATTAAGAGAGCTGGACATGCACCGGATGATGAGCAGGGCGATCAAGCCTTTCTCCATGTCATATGCGAGAATGGAAACGAGGTCGATTCACCATATGAACTTCGGCCCCAGGAGCAGCAATCTCATTCCACGGTTGATATTCGAATCGCCATTCGTACAGAAGAAGTTTACATTCGGATGCTTTTTGGTGACATCGCCCCAGGGAATCATAGGTATCGATGCCGGGAGTGATTTGGATGCAATTGATCGAAAGCTAATGCTGACCGCGTTCAAGTCGTACGGCAAGATCCGCGAGTTATATAGCGAAATACACGAATGCATCTCCGTGATGGACGGGGCGGGCGAACCGCGCTATATGATAGGCGGGGGCACGACCTTCGGCAATCTCACGGAAGCGGAACTGGATCTATTCGATCTGGATATTATGCCGGTCAGCCTGGGATACGGATTGTATGAAAAACCGGCGAATCAGCCGAAAGCAAAATCCGTCAACCCGTCCATCAAAGCCCTTATTCTGAATCATTTCTGGCTTGGTGTCCCTCAAATGGAACTTGCCGTGCATATTCCGACCTTTCTTGTCGGCAGGAAGCTGGCCGATCTGGTTGCAACTGATTGCATGAATCACAATTTTGTTGATGCCGTTGTTACGGCTGAAAAACTTGAGACAGCCATGGCATTTGCGAAGAGGATCGCGAATACGGACAAAGTGATTGTATTTGATGGGGCCTTCGGGACCATTACGTGTAGTGAAACACTTGCTGATTTCTTTGTCCAGCGTGCGCCGATCGTTCAAAAGAGGGTTGACGAGGAACTCATGCCCAAATGGCTCAGGCAAAGGGGTATTGATCCGACAGAAGCGGAAAAAGACTGCAAGTACTATGGACATTAACGGCAAACGGAGACAGGCCGGGGATGCCGACGGGCGTTTCATCGACGTAAGAGCCGAGTTATTGAAATATGCGGGCAAAATGCGCGTCGCAGCGTCGATCATTGCGGACGAAGACGGAGTGATCGCCGGTACAAAATATGCGCGCGCCGAGATTGAAAGGATCGGCCTGAATCTGTTGATGATAGTCAATGACGGTGATTCAGTCAAAGTTGGGCAGGAGATATGTCGTTTCGCCGGCACGCCGGAGCAGATATTGATGGCCGAGGAAACGGTGATCGGGCAAATGGCGAAACCATCTGGTATTGCCACAAGTGCAAGCCGGTTTGTGAAAGCAACCGGAGGGCGTCCGAAGGTGGTGAGCGGTGCATGGAAAAAGATGCCGTTTTCGTTGAAAGAATCGATTCGTGAAGCCGTGAAGGCAGGAGGCGCGGCTCCGAGGATCGTATCGGAGCCGTTCGCCTATCTCGATAAAAATTACGTGGAGATCCTTGGCGGGATAAAGAGCTCTGTGTCCGCCGCAGACCGATTGCAAGGCTTTACAAAAGTGATTCAGGTCAAGGGAAGATACTGCGATATAGTGACGGAGGCATGTGAAGCGGCCAAAGCGGGAGCCGACGTGATTTTCGTGGATTCGGGTAATCTCGAGGATGTGTGCTTGATATCCGAGGGGCTCCATAAACTTGGTTTGAGGGATAGAATTAAATTGGCTCTGGGCGGCGGAATCACTATGGGTTCTATTGAGGCCATAAAGGCTACGGATGTTGATATAATTGATGTTGGCAGACAGATCATTGATGCACCAATACTGGATATGAGGTTGGAAATCATCTGCATGGACAAATAAAAAAGGCGGCGAAACCGACGTGGTGGAATATAATTTACTGAATAAAACTGAACTGACCATTCATGAGATATATCTGCAAGGAGCCGATTTGGGACGAATTGCGGATACCGTATCGAATGTATTGGGAATCAAGCGCGGAGATTTGCTTGTAACCGATGTCTTCGGAAATTGTATGGTGATCGACATTTTGAAAAGGGGCGTTGATGCCAATAGTATACTGGGGAAAGGGCCTGAATTGCTGGAATCCTTATCGAGATTGCCGGGGATACGAATAAATGAAAAGACATCTATTTCATCGAGAGGTTTGCTGAGCTGGGTATCTCTGGATCGTAATGAAGTCGGAGAAGCAATGAAGCGGGCGGAGAAAATGGCTTCAGAAATGAAGCAGAAACTGAAAAAGACGGTCGTTGTTTTCTCAACCGGGGCTGAAGTGGCCGACGGCCATGTTATGGATACGAACAGCCCCGCGATCCGCGATCGGCTGAGTACGGAGGGATATTCAGTCAAATTCGGTCCGACCCTCAAGGATGATGAATTGATCATTGCTGCTCATCTGCGGGAAACAGCCGAGGAGGGCTACGGTTTGATCATCACCACCGGGGGAGTCGGCGCGGAGGAAAAGGACAAAACGATTGAGGCTGTTTTGAGTCTTGACCCGGAAGCCGCAACACCTTCAATCGTAACATACGAACTGGGTGTGGGCAGACATAAACATAAGAATTGCGTCAGGATAGCAGTGGGACAGGTATTGGATACACTTATTATTGCTCTTCCCGGTCCTACAGATGAGGTGCTGACTGGTATAGATGCCCTGATCAGGGGCCTCCCTTCTTTGCCGGATAAAGAAGTTTTGGCAGAAGACATTGCCGGCGACTTGAGAAAAAGACTGAAATGCAAATTGTGATACAGGGGACATCTCTCGGGTCGGTGTGGGCGGCAAATGGGGGTTGTGAATCATAATAGATATCCCGGTCGAAATAATGGATGCACATTGATCTTGACTTATAGTTTTTCTTTTCGTGTTAACAAACCGGCTGGCCGGTTTTTATCCGGCCGACAGGAGGAATAATCGTATCGATAGGAGGTATAAAAATGCTGGGCAAGGAGAAGCTGCTGGAAATGCTCTATTTAATGGTGAAGGTTCGGCGGGTGGAGGAACGCCTCACCGAAGAATTTGCCGCAGGTAAAATACCGGGCTTCATACACGTGGGGATTGGACAGGAAGGCGTCGCAGTGGGCGTATGTTCTTGCCTGAAAACGGAAGATTATATTTTTACTACTCATAGGGGCCATGGACAGGCAATAGCAAAAAAAATCGATTTGAAGCGATTCATGGCGGAAATATACGGCCGCAAGGATGGTTTCTGCAAAGGAAAGTCCGGATCAATGCATATTGCCAGCAAGGCAGACGGCGTGATCGGTTCGAACGGAATCGTTGGGGGGAGTCTTCCCATTTCCCTGGGGACCGCTTATGCGGCGAAATACAGAGGCGAGGATAGAGTGACTGTCTGTTTCTTCGGCGATGGGGCCTCCAATCAGGGAACATTCCATGAGTCGCTGAATATCGCTGCATTGTGGAATCTGCCGGTAATTTTTTGCTGCGAAAATAACGGATGGGCCCAGTTCACCGCACAGAAAGTGTACATGAAGCTGGAGAATATCAGCAAGAGAGCGGAGTCATATGGAATGGCGGGGGTCACGGTGGATGGAAACGATGTCTTGAAGGTCCGCAACGAAGCCGAAAAGGCTGTTGCCAGGGCCAGGAAAGGAGAAGGGCCAACGCTCTTGGAATGCAAAACTCATCGGTGGTTAGGGCATTATGTCGGAGACGCGCAGAAATATCGATTGCCCGAAGAAATAAAAGAGGTGAGAAAATATGATCCGATCGTGCGATTTGAAAAATATTTGATTGAATCGAAATATGTTGGTCCAGAATATCTTGGAACGATAGAAAACAAAGTTCGGTCGGAGATTGATGAAGCCGTTCGTTTTGCAGAAAGCAATCCGATTGCGGATGTAGATGAACTTTACGCTGATGTGTATGCATAATGTCGGAACGGGGGAATAATCAAATGAAAGAGATACGATATATCAAGGCTATTGCCGATGCACTGGACGAAGAAATGGGCAGGGATGAATCCGTATTCGTAGTGGGCGAGGATGTTGGCGGACCGGGCGGCGCTTTCGGGGGCACAAAGGGTCTTCTCGAAAAATACGGAGAGATGCGCGTAAAAGACACGCCTATCAGCGAGGCGGCTATCATAGGCATTGCCATCGGGGCTGCAATGGATGGACTCAGACCGATTGCAGAGATCATGTTTGAAGACTTTATAACTGTGTGCATGGACCAGATTGTCAATCAACTTGCCAAGACACGCTATATGTTCGGGGGAATGTATAAAATGCCGGTCGTCATCAGAACACCCGGCGGGGGCGGTCTCAATGCCGGCCCCCAGCATTCTCAGAGCCTGGAATCTTGGTTTGCTCATATCCCGGGGTTGAAGGTCGTCATGCCGGCTACACCATATGACGCGAAAGGACTTTTGAAGGCCTCGATCAGGGACGACAATCCCGTGATCTTTATCGAGCACAAGGCGCTGTATGCCTTGAAAGGAGAAATTCCAGAAGAAGAATATATTGTCCCCATAGGAAAGGCGGATGTGAAGAGGCCGGGGAAGGATGTGACTGTCGTAACGGCCTCGAAAATGGTGCACCACACGCTGGAAGCGGCAAAATTACTGGAGAATGAAGGTATTGATGTCGAGGTGATCGACTTGAGGACCATCAGTCCTCTCGATAAAGAAACCATATTTCGTTCGGTGGAGAAGACGTCGAAATTGGTTATCGCTCATGAGGCGGTGAAGTCGTTCGGCATCGGAGCCGAAATAGCGGCCGTGGTTTGTGAAGAAATGATTGATTGCCTCGATGCGCCGGTCCTGAGGGTCGGCGCGCCGTTTGTCCCTGTGCCCTTTAATCTGGAAAAATTCTGCCTGCCCGATACGAATGCCGTGGTCCAGGCTGTAAAAAAGGTCGTGGGATATTAAGTCAGAACAGAAAAGAAAAGTCACATGAAGGGCACTGCTGAATGAAAAACAATAGATGCGAGGCGGCGGTTTAACAGCTGCGCCGTATGGAATGACTAAACTGGAAGGATAATGATTATGCCGGTGCAAGTATTGATGCCGAAAATAGGTCTTACGATGACCGAAGGCAAAATTGTTGAGTGGAAAAAAAGAGAAGGAGAGTGGGTTGAAAAGGGAGAGATACTCTTTGTATTCGAAACTGAAAAAGTAACGATTGAGGTTGAGGCTCAGCAATCCGGTTATCTCGTGAACATCATGGCGCAGATCGGCGATGTTGTTCCTGTCGGAGGAGTCGTCGGTCTGATCAGCGAGAATCCCGGGGACCGAGCCGTCCCGGAGACCAGGGCTGATGCCGGCGGGCGTTCGGCGGGCGGGGAACGGACTGACGGGATTGATGAAGGACAGGGCAAAATCAGGGCGACGCCCATGGCGCGAAGAATCGCGAAAGCGCGCGGCATAGACTTGAAGATGATATCCTCCGCAGGGGGAAGGAGAATCAAAAAAGAGGATGTGGAGACGGCGGCTCCGCCGGAATCCGGCGCGCAGGTACAAAGTACGCCGCGTGCGGAGAATGGGCGAGTGGTAGCGCTGACGGGGATGCGGAAAGTGATCGCTCAAAAGATGCTGGCGAGCAAGACGGAAGCCGCTCAAACGTACATGGTCATCACGGCCGATGCTACTAATATCATCAGGGCGAGAGAGATATTAACGCCGCTCGTAAGCGAGAAGGTCGGGGTTCGTCCGACAATTACCGATTTGCTCATGAAAATTGCTGCATCGGCAATCGCGGCTCATCCGGTCATGAATACCCGTTGGTCGGACGAAGGGATAATATGGTTTGATGATGTTCATATGGGCATGGCCATGGCTCTCAAAGAAGGGCTGATTGTTCCGGTGATCTGGAATGTGGGAAGGAAGTCTCTTTCGGAGGTCACCAAGGCGAGGGCCGATGCCGTGGAAAAGGGAAGAGCCGGGAGGCTGACGCCCGATGATATGAAAGGAAGTACTTTTACTTTGTCCTCCCTGGGCATGTTCGGTATTGAGGAATTCACCGCCATCATCAATCAGCCTGAAAGCGCAATCCTCGCAGTTGGAGCCATTGTGGACAAGCCAGTGGCGGCGAACGGGCAGATCGTTATTCGTCCGACTATGAAAGTTACATTGAGCTACGATCATCGGGTAATAGACGGGGCGAAGGCCGCTGAATATATGAAAACACTGAAAGAATATATAGAAAATCCAATTCTGATTATTGCATAGGGAGACGAATGAAGAAAGATAAAGTCATAGTGGTCGGCGGTGGTGTCGGAGGGTATCCTGCAGCCATAAGGGCGGCGAGACTCGGGGCGGATGTAACTCTTATCGAGAAGAGCGATATCGGAGGTGTCTGCCTGAACAGGGGGTGTATCCCTTCCAAAGTATTTCTCAACTCGGCATCCGTTTACCGGGAAATAAAGAAGGCTTCCGTTTTTGGAGTAATCACGGAAAACGTAGCAATCGATTACAGTAAAGTATTGGCCAGGAAAAAAGCAATTGTCACCAGGCTGACCGGAGGTGTTGCGGCTCTTCTGAGGAGCAAAAAAATAAGATTGATAACAGGAACGGCGTCTTTTATCGAGTCGAAGAAAATGAAAATTATGGAGACAGAGGAGATATTGACGGCCGACAAAATAATACTGGCGACAGGCTCGCTTCCGGCACGGTTGGCCATTGACGGAAGCGATAAGGCGAACATGCTGACAAGCAATGAGCTTTTGAATCTGGATACCCTTCCGGACAGCATTCTGATTATCGGCGGGGGGTACATCGGTGTCGAACTGGGACAGTTTCTCGGCAGAATGGGAGTTCAGGTCACTATCGTGGAAATGCTGAATCGAATTGTACCCACTGAAGACGAAGAAATCGGTAAGGCGTTGGAGGCAGCCCTGACAAAAGAAGGGATCAACATTTTAACTGGGGCCTCCGTTGAAAAGATCGAAACGAATGGAAAAATTAAAAAGGTCACACTCTCAACGCCGCAGGGCAAAAAGACAATCGCGGCGTCGGAAGTGGCCCAAACGGTTGGAAGGAGGCCCTATTACGAGGGTTTGAACATAGAGAAGATCGGGCTGAAAATCGAGAAAGGGAGGATCGCAGTAAACGGCAAAATGGAGACGAACATCCCCGGCATATATGCAGTAGGGGATGTGATCGGCGGAATCATGCTTGCGCATGTAGCTATGGCCGAAGGAGAGTGCGCCGCCCGCAATGCGCTTGGAGGCTCGTCTGTACTTTCCTATCGGGCCGTGCCGCGCTGCATTTATACCTCGCCTGAGGTTGCGTGTGTCGGTCTCACGGAAAATAGCGCGCGTGAGCAGACGCGGGAAATTCAGGTGGCCCGCTTTCCCCTATATGCCGCGGGCAAGGCCTTATTGATGGAGGAATCCGAAGGGATGGTAAAAATCATCGCAAGTAAAACCCATGGTGAAATACTGGGGGTACACATAATAGGGCCGCACGCGACCGAGATGATTGCGGAGGCTGTCTTTGCGATGGAGATGGAAGCAACAGTGGAGGAACTGGCGCATTCAATCCATCCTCACCCGACTGTTTCCGAGGGAGTATGCGAGGCCGCCATGATGCTGTGCGGAGGGGCAGTTCATATTCCCTGATGGAAAATCGTCGGGGATGAATCTTTCGAGAATAGCGGAAGCAAGATGAATAAAAAAGTTTGAGAGGAGGTCTTATGGGAGAGTCATTGTTGGATAAACTGGGATGGAAAAAATACATTGGACAGCAGACCGCGACGTATACCGGAGAGAAAATTCAGGCGCGGGATATTCGGCGATACGCACTGGCCATAGATGATCCTAATCCGATTTATTTCGACGAGGCTGCGGCGAAGAGGGGGAGAAACGGCGGACTTGCGGCTCCTCCTTTTTATATCACTTGGGCGGTCGGTGTTCCGGGGTCAGAGAAAAGCGTGAAGGAGTTGGGAGAGGATGGCCTGGCTACATTTGTGGGAGTTCCGGAGATCCCGGATGTGTGGACTCTGGGATGGATGCGGGGCGGAGAAGAAATTGAATTCTTCAAGCCTGTATACGTGAATGATCAGGTATCGGTGAAAGGCCGGATCGCTGAAATGAGCGAAAAAGAAGGCAGGATGGGCCCGATGGTCTTTGTAACTTCCGAGTTTACATATACGAATCAGGCGGGGGAATTATTGGCGAAACATAGAATTACAATGATTGCTACGCCGCGAAAGGAGTCATGACATGAAAGAACAGATATTTTTTGAGGACGTTGCCGAGGGTCAGGAAATTCCTTCCATAAAGAAGGATGTCACGACCGTAAATATATTGATGTATCTTTCGACTGTATGGCTTATGGACCGAATCCACTTCGACTATCCTTTTGCTACTCAACGCCGTGGCCTTCCTGATGTCGTGGCGCCCGGCAACATGGCCGGAGATTATTACTGCCAGTTGTTGAGCGATTGGGCGGGGGATAAGGGGCGCCTCCGCAAACTGTCCATTCAATTCCGCAACTTCATGGTGCCTGGAAATGTTCTCGACTGCGGCGGCAGAATAGTCAAGAAATGCGTTGAGGATGGAAAAGGTATAGTTGAGCTGGAAATATGGCTGCGAAACGAGAATAACGTGAATTGTGTGCCGGGGAAGGCTGTTGTGGAACTGCCGTTGAAATAGCGTGGGACTTCGACTCCGGTGTCGCGAAGAGTTAGAATCCATTGCCTGCCGTTTCAATATGGATAGTGGTGAGATTAGAAAATGAAATTTGGAAAAGTTGAAAGACTGTCAACAGGATTTCAGTTCACTGAAGGACCGGTATGGGATGTAAGAGGCGGATACCTGTTGTTCAGTGATATTCCGGCAAATCGGATAATAAAGTGGACGCCGCAACGCGGCATTTCGAACTTCCGTTACCCGAGTGGGAAATCAAATGGTCTAACGCGTGACAGGATGGGGAGGCTTATCGCTTGCGAACATGCCAATCGCAGGGTTTCCCGGACTGAACGGGATGGGACGATAGTCGCAATTGCATCGCATTATCAAGGCAAAAAGCTTAACAGTCCCAATGACGTTGTGGTGAAGTCCGATGGAAGCGTCTATTTTACGGACCCGCCGTACGGATTGAATCCGGTCTTCGGCACACCGGAAAGGCAAGAACTCCAGCATTACGGAGTTTACAGGCTATCACCTGATGGAGATCAACTCAAGCTTCTGATTGACGATTCCGTGCCGAATGGTCTGGCTTTTTCACCCGACGAAACTTTCCTTTATGTCGCCGATACCGAAAGCAATCACATAAGGGTGTTTGACATCACAGAAGACGGCGACGCCGTTAATGGGCGTCTTTTCGCGGAGATTTACGGCGATCCGCTGGCGCCTGACGGCATGAAAGTCGACTCTGAAGGAAACGTTTATGTCACGGGCAGTGGGGGAATCTGGGTGCTTAATTCCGAAGGAAGGAGGTTGGGAATAATTGAAGTGCCGGAGCTTCCGGCAAATCTGGCATGGGGGGACGAGGACTGGAAAACTCTTTATATCACGGCAAGGACGTCTCTTTACAGGGTTCGTACTGAGATATCCGGGATACCCGTGGGCATAAAGTGTAAGTAAAAGACGAGAAGATAAAAAGACGAAACACGAGGGCCCGATGAGCGATCGAGGAGGCGCTCGGAAGAAGAACGCAATATCCGGGCGAGGGCATTAAGAACGTAATCAGGCGAGGGAGAGGAGGAGGTGAGCCAACAATCAAAGAGCGGATGAGAATTCTCAAAAATGAAGAGGAGAGTGGATGAATGTAGTATGCGGGGGATGCAAAACCGTCCAGCAATGAAAGGAGTATTCACCATGGCAGACCGAAAACAATTAGATTGGGCGAAAATAGCTCAGGATGAAAGCTTTATTGAACTACACAAAACAAAAACGCGCTTCCTCTTTGGTTGGTGGGTGGCCTTAACATTATTCAGTTTTATGTTGCCGCTTGGAGCCGGGTACGTACCGGATTTATTTCGTGCAAAAATTATCGGCAAAATCAATTTTGCTTACCTTTTTGTGATCGTGCAAATCGTAATCTCCATGTCAATGTCCGTCATATACTACAATTGGGCAAACAGAGTTTCTGATAAAATGACCGAAGAGTTTATAAAGAAAGTAAAAAGAGGAGATTGAAAAATGAAGCGAATCACATTCAAGATTGCTTTGATTTTAATATCGACCCTCCTGATGGGAGGGGTTCTAGGGTCTGTTGTGACAGGCGATATGAATGTTCTGATCGGAGAGGCTGTTGCATCCCAGTCGGCACAGCCTGCGCCTGTATCGGGGAAAATCGAGGCCAACAGGGCTCTGACTATTCCTATGTTTATAATAGTCATCACCATTACTCTGGGTATCGTATATTGGGCCGCAAAACGTACTCACACCACATCCGATTTCTATGCCGCCAGAAGCTCAATTACAGGAACACAAAATGGTTGGGCTATTGCAGGAGACTTCATGTCGGCGGCGACTTTTCTGGGAGTACCGGGGCTTATAGCACTGTTCGGATTTGATGGGCTCTATTGGGCGATAGGGCCTATGCTGGCATTTGCTACTATCCTGTTTCTGGCCGCCGAACCTTTGAGGAATCTGGGGAAATATACCTTGGGTGATATTTTGACCCTGAGAGGATCAGAGATCCCTGTTCGATCAACGGTTGCATTTACAACTTTTATTCTGTGCATTATGTATCTGATAACGCAGCTTGTAGGGGCCGGACAGTTGATGCGCCTGCTGCTTGGTATACCGTATGAAGTGTCCGTCATAGGTACGGGAATTCTCATGATTATCTATGTGCTGTTCGGCGGAATGATTGCAACGACATGGGTGCAGATCATAAAAGCGGTATTTCTCATGAGCGGCGGCGTCATCCTGTTCATCATTGCCGGGGTTAAACTGGGTTTCAATCCGGTCAAGCTTTTTGAAGGCGTTGTGGCAAGTACGGCTGTTCAAGATTGGGTGCAGACAGGGTTGTTAAAACACGCTGTCGCGGATCCCGGTTTTGATTATGGGCAGAGGTTTATTGAGCCCGGCCTGTTTATTAAAAATCCCTGGGACCAGCTGTCGAACTGTATAGGATTCCTTTTTGGTACTGCCGCGACCCCGCATATCCTTATGCGCTTTTTTACGGTGCCCGATGCCAAGGCTGCAAGAAAGTCGGTCGTTGTCGCCATGTTGCTGATAGGTGGGTTTTTCCTCATGATCGCGTCATTCATTGGCTTCGGGGCGGCTCTATTCGCAATGCCCCAGACGGTTCTGAAGGCGGGGGGAGGCGGTAACATGGCGAGCCTCATTTTAGGAAAGCTTTTAGGCTCAGAAGTGGCCCCATGGATTGGAGACATGCTGCTGGCTTATCTATGCGCCGTGGCTTTTGCCACGATACTTGCAGTAGTATCCGGGGTAGTCCTTGCGGGCGCAGGCGGACTGGCACATGACTTCTATGTGAATATTGTCAAGAAGGGAAAGTGTGAACAGCGTGAGCAAATGAAAGCCGCCAGGATATTTGCAATCGTTGTCGGTACTATCGGTGTTATCCTGACACTGATGTGTGAAAAACAGAACGTAGCGCATTTAGGCGTACTCGCGTTCGGAATCGCCGCATCAGGTAATTTCCCGGCCTTGATGTTGGCGCTATTTTGGAAGAAGACAAGCACTTCGGGCGTGATTGCTGCGCTCCTGGCCGGAACGATCGCATCTGTAGGGTTGGTTCTGGTGTCTCCGACAATGGAGTATCCGAAGGTAATTGCGGCACAAGCCAATAAAATAGTTGAGACGCTGGAAAAGAAGCAGGCGGAGGGAATCGTTCTAAGCGAAAAAGAGGCGGCGACACTGGCAAAAGCCAGGAAGGATTATGAAGCGAATAAGAATAAGACCTCTATTATAGGATTGGATAAGCCGCTCATCCCGCTGAAAAACCCGGGAATTGTGGCCGCGCCTATCGGGTTTCTCGCGGGAATAATCTTTTCGCTATTGTTGCCGAATAGGCGTGAAGAAGAGGCGTATTCGGAAATTCATGTAAGACTCCATACCGGCAAAGCGATTTCAGAAACCGTCGGTCAGTAGACAGGAGTAAGTGAGCCGACCTGCCCAGCACCACGGTATAGCGGTCGGACGATGATTGGAGAAATTGTTCAGCGGGTGTGAAAGCGGGATTATTCTGGGGTCCGAAATGATCCCGCTTTCCACCTCCTCCACCTGCCATCGGTTTTCATTCGGCGGGTGGATGCCGAATTTTACATCGCCCGCGATCTCGATCAACATTAATTCAGAGTAAGCCGCGGCACTTTTCTTTCCTGGCACACTCTGCGGTTGAGAAGGCCGGGAACTTTTAGGGTGAAAGGACGAGGGCTCTTGTGATAAACTTCAAGCTGCGGGCGGGTGAATTATAGAGGGGAGCGCGGCCTTACTTTAAGGGGAAGTAGTTTGAAAGTATTATACTACGATTGTTTTTCCGGTATCAGCGGAGACATGAATCTGGGCGCTTTGATCGATCTCGGTGCGGACTGCGATTATGTCATAGGCGGGATAAAAAGGCTGGCGATCGGCTCCTGTCAAATCCAGGTAGTCGAAGACAGCCGCAAAGGGATCAAGGGGAAGAGAGTGGACGTCCTCTTTCACCACGAGCCGGGCGGCATCCACGAATGCAGTCACGGCCACAGATCCTTTAAGGACATCAAGAAATCGATAGAAGAAAGTTTGTTGTCGGCAAAAGTGAAGGAGACAAGTCTCGGGATTTTCAAGAAGCTGGCGGAAGCTGAAGGAAAGATTCACGGGCGCGCCGTCGACGATGTACATTTCCACGAAGTCGGGGCCGCCGATTCCATCGTAGATATTGTCGGGGCCGCCCTTTGTCTGGAATACCTGCAGGTTGACAGGATACTGTCTTCTCCCGTCCAGGTGGGGGGAGGCTTCGTCACTTGCGCGCACGGCATCCTGCCGGTGCCGGCTCCGGCCACGGCAGAGATCCTGAGAGGAATTCCGATCAGGACCGGGTCCGTTCCTTTCGAAACCACGACACCCACAGGAGCGGCCATCCTGGCGGCTACGGTGGATCGTTTTACCGAGGAAGTAAGTTTTACCCCGGCAAGGATCGGTTACGGCATCGGCCGGAGAGACACGGACATTCCGAATGTCCTCAGGGTCTTTATGGGGGAAATGAAAGATGAGGCCGTCGACTCGGATGTTGAAGTTCGGGATGCCTGTCTGATCGAATGCAACATCGATGATATGAATCCGGAAATATACGAACCGGTTCTGGACATGTTGTTCGAGAAGGGCGCCCTGGACGTTCATCTTACGCCCGTGATCATGAAGAAATCGCGGCCGGCCGTGAAAATAAGCATACTTTGCGGCGCTGAACGGCTGAAAGAAATGGAAGAGATCCTCTGGCTGAACACGACGACGTTCGGAATAAGAATCAGTAAAATCACAAAGAAGATGTTGCTGCGGGATTTTGAGAGAAAGACGACGAAATTCGGGGAGATATCCTTCAAAAATGCCTATCTTCACGGAAGGAAGATCAAGTCCAAGCCGGAATATGAAGATATCAAAAAGCTTGCAAGGGAAAGAAACGTCGGCATCAAAGAAATTTATGACAGTCTGCCGTCAGAAGATGTCTGATATGGGCGGGTTGACGGGGCATCTATGGAGCTTTGCGGGAAGATCGATAAACTGAAAAGCATCCTCAAGGCAATGGGCAGTGTTGCCGTGGCGTACTCTGGCGGTGTCGACAGCACTTTTCTTCTGAAGATGGCTTACGATGTGCTCCGGGATGATGTTATCGCCGTGACGGGGCGCTCGTCCGCATATCCTGAAAGAGAATTTCGGGAGGCCGTCGATTTCGCGAAAGCGGTCGGAATCAGGCATATCGTGATCCGGTCGGAGGAGCTGGATATTGAAGGCTTTGCTGACAACCCCGTTGACAGGTGTTATCTCTGCAAACGGGAGCTGTTCTCAAAAATAGCGGAAGTTGCCAGAGACAACGGCGTGAAATATGTCGTTGATGGATCCAATGTCGATGATCACGCCGATTATCGACCGGGGATGAAGGCCGTCAGGGAACTGGGGATCATCTGTCCTCTGGAGGAAGCGGGCATGACGAAGGCCGATATTCGGGCTGCGTCACGGGAGATGGGTTTGATGACATGGGATAAGCCGGCCTTTGCATGCCTCTCTTCGAGATTTCCTTACGGCCAGAAGATCACGGCGGAAGGATTGCAGGCCGTTGATAAAGCAGAGCAGTTCCTGATGGATCTCGGATTCCGCCAGGTGAGAGTTCGGCATCACGGCGACCTCGCGAGGATAGAAGTCTCACCGGAAGAGAGGAGCAAGTTTTTTGATACCGCCCTGATGGATATCGTCCATGACAGATTCAGGGAGGCGGGGTTTGCCTATGTATCTCTCGACCTGAGAGGTTACAGAACCGGAAGCATGAACGAGATTATCCGGAAAACTGATCCGGAGCCCAAACGGGACCGCCAGGGCGGCAATGCGTAAAGAAAGAAGGGAAACTCAGGGGATAAGCCATGGATACAGGCGAACTTCGAGATGTTCTTGAGAAGATCAGCAAAGGCACGATGAATGTCGAGGAAGGATTGGCATTTCTCAAGAACGCTTATTACCTCGATGTGGGTTGTGCAAAGATCGACACGCATCGCGAATTCCGGGTTGGATATCCCGAGGTGATCTATTGTCCCGGCAAGACGATCGAGCAGGTTCAGATCATTGTCAAGGCCATGCTGGAGAGAGGTTCCAATATCCTGGCGACGAGGGCCGGCGAGGAATTGTTCCTGGAAGTAAAGAAAATCGCTCCGGATGCCGTTTACCACGGCACGGCGAGAGCCATAACGATAAAAACCGGAAAAAAGAAGCTCGAGACGCCGGAGGGTTACATCGCCGTCGTCACCGCGGGGACGTCCGATCTGCCGGTTGCTGAAGAAGCGGCGGTGACGGCGGAGTTTTATGAAAACCGCGTGGAGAGAGTGATCGATGTGGGCGTGGCCGGTATTCATCGTTTATTTCAGAATATAGACACGATCCGGGGGGCGCGCGTTGTCATAGTCGTCGCCGGTATGGAAGGGGCCCTTCCCGGTATTATCAGCGGGCTGGTGGCCAAACCGGTGATCGCCGTGCCGACGAGCGTCGGATATGGGGCGAGTTTCAACGGGCTCGCTGCGCTCCTGGCGATGCTCAACAGTTGCGCAACCGGGGTCTGCGTTGTCAATATCGATAACGGTTACGGAGCCGGATATATGGCCAATATGATCAATCGGCTGTAATTGAGAGACCAGATGACAGAGGAAGGGATCATTTTTCATTTAGGTCTGTTGAGTTACAGCGAGGCTTGGGAACTGCAGCACAGGCTCTGGACCGGTCGAGTCGAAAAGACCTTGCCCGACATGGTAGTTTTTTTGGAACACCCTCATACGATCACCTTGGGAAGGCTCGGGAATCGGACGAATCTATTGGCTTCACCGGAATTGCTGGAAAGTCTTGGTGTGCCGGTCATTCATGTGGAAAGAGGAGGAGACATCACCTATCACGGGCCGGGTCAGGCCGTCGTATATCCCATTTTTCATTTTTATGAAAACGGGTTTAACATGATCCAATTTGTTGAGAAGCTGGAGGATTTCGTGATCAGGATTCTCCGTGACTATTCCATTGAGGGAAGAAGAAAGTCGGAAAACAGGGGGGTCTGGGTAGGAGACGACAAAATCGCTTCCATCGGCCTTGCCGTAAGACAGAAAGTGTCATTTCACGGACTGGCGTTGAATTATAACACGGATTTGAAATTTTTTGAGATGATCAATCCCTGCGGACTGAAGAACACGAAGATGACCTCGATTTCAACGATTCTTCACAAAAAAATATCGAGCGACGATCTCTATGAGAAAATGATTTTTCATTTCAGGAACAGTTTTGAGAAAAATTGGCGGATACTGCGGTTGTCTGAGGCTCAAGATTTTTTGAGAAAAATGAAATGAGTTTTTCAATTAATACGAATACTTCAAGAGTTCATGTGGAAATTCTGTCGATTTGGAGATGATGGTACCCGGCTTGCATAGACCTTTCTGGTTGAGGAAAAGATACTCTCAGACGCAATTCGATGCCGTGCAGACCATATCGGATAAGAAGGCGGGCCTTCACACAGTATGCGAGGAGGCTTGTTGTCCGAACATTGGAGAGTGCTTCTCGGCCGCAACAGCAACCTTTCTCATCCTGGGCAATACCTGTACGAGGGATTGTCGTTTTTGTGCGATTCACCACGGCGCACCACTGAATCCGGACAAAGGCGAACCCCGAAGAGTCGCCAATATGGTCGGGGAAATGGGCCTCAAGTACGCCGTTATCACTTCCGTCACCCGCGATGATTTGGAGGACGGCGGGGCGTCCCATTTTGCGGAGACTATCCGGGAAATTTACTCTTTGGGTAGAGGGATAAAGGTCGAGGTCCTCATTCCCGATTTCGCGGGAAAGGAGGCTCCGTTGAACACGGTTCTGGATGCAGGACCGACGGTCATTAGCCACAACGTAGAGACAGTCCGCCGGCTTTACCCCGCGGTAAGGCCCGGGGCTATCTTCGAGAGATCAATCGAACTTTTGAGGAGATCGAAGAAAATTAAACCGCAAATTTTTGTCAAATCCGGATTCATGCTCGGTTTGGGAGAAACAGAAAAAGAAGTTTTAGAACTCCTCGTCAGTCTGAGAGGGGCGGGATGTGACATTTTGACAATAGGTCAATACCTCCCGCCGCGGCAGGATTTGTTTCCTGTCGCCCGATACGTTCACCCGGAAGAATTTGAGCGCTACCGGGTAAAAGGATTGGAAATGGGTTTTACATCCGTTGCCGCGGGACCTTTTGTGAGGAGTTCATATCACGCTTCGGAGTTGATTTAAATTCCACTGTTCAGGGTGTGCGGGCCGAGAGGTCACTTTGCGCTGATATGATTTCTATAGCCGCTCACGCCTTTCATAAAAATATCATAAATAATCCTGGAAAGCTCTTCGAGCGTGACTTTTCCCTTCGGATCATACCAGTACATGATCGAATTGCACATTCCAAACAAACTATAGCTTATCGCCTTTGCTTTCTCCTTCTTAATGCCATCCGCATCTTTAAAGAATTCCTCGAGGATATCGGTTAAAACCTGTGCATATTGCTTTTGTTTTTTTGCAATGATTTTGAAATATTTGGACGGTAAATTTCGCGAGTAAATAAGCGTGGCCTTCGCCTCGGGAGATTTTTTGTTGTACATCTGCAGATGACGGAATACGATAAATTCGATTTTTGAAGAAAGATCGTCGATCTTTTTCAAATCGTCTTCCAATCCCTCCAGGAGGTGATCCAGATAATTGTTAATAATGGAAAAAAGAATCTCATGTTTATTCGAGAAATAGTGGTAAATGCCCCCCTTGCTTAATTTCGATGCCTTGGACACATCTTTCAGGCTCGTTTCCAGATATCCAATTTTATCGAATAGTTTTGCAGCTTCTCTTTCAACAAGCGACGTCTTCTCGAGTGTTCTATTGAGCATTCTTCACCCCGCAACTTTGTAATATTATAACCGTCTTATCTATTCCTAGTACGTCGGAAAATCAACTATTTTTTCAGAAAAATTATTCCAGCAGCGGCTTTTTCCCCCGTAAAAATGATCAGGGTGGGATGCATATCTTTTTGAGGGATGAGCTGTCTTTTTCGGCAACTTGATTTGTCACCTGACGGCACGCAGCGATGGGGCGCAGGAAAGAAATCCTGCCGGGGGCATACATTGCCTTCGAATTTTTCGTGTTGACTTCAACGGCAACCCATGTTACGGAATTCAGTAGAATGAAACCTGCTCTTTCATATAAAGACAATCTGTTTTGGTGACCCTTTGGAAGGGTAGAATAGGGAATCCCGTGTGAATCGGGAGCGGACCCGCCACTGTAAGCAGCGACGAAACCCATGTTCGTTCGGAATGATTAACTCAGGATCCGGAGATAAAGACTCCTGAATCTGAACTCTGAGCGAAATAGCCACTGTCTTAGTATGATGGGAAGGCATGGGCAGTAGGATGATCTGCAAGCCAGGAGACCTGCCAAGATTATCCCTCGTATTTTTCGATGGTAAAGAAAGCGAGGAGCGGGACATTAGAGGGATTATGAAAACGTTTAATCCCCGGTCATGAAAATGGCCGGGGATTTTTTGTGGGAAACAGGGCAAAACGCGGTTTTGTATGAATGCGGACCGATCAGGGATCATCGCGTCGTTGGCGATTCACGCCGTTTTATTGACACTGGTGTTTTTGATTCCTGCCGGGGAAGTGGTCCCCATAAAAACCTTTCATATTGCCTTTGAGCAGCATGAAGCCGCTTCCAGGGGAATGCCGGTGACAAAAAGTTCGGCAAAAAGGATGGGGACTGCCCACGTGCAAAACAGCAGGCAGGGCGTCGCCCAGGCAAAACCGCAACTACACGACGAAACAAATAAGGTTATAACGGATCAAAAATCCATAATGCCTGCTGCTCAGGGCGCGGATGTCATCAGTCTGACAAGAACCGGACTGCCGGGGCCGTCCGTCGCGGGGATTCCCGGGCCGGGAAAAGAAGGAAATGAGTCGGTCATGGAAACAGGGTTCGGATATAGTGGCGCCCCGTCGTTTCTGCGTCGGGAAATGCCGGTCTATCCGAGGATGGCAAGGCGGCTGGGTAAGGAGGGAAGGGTCGTTCTTAAGCTGCTGATCGACATGAACGGACAGTTGCAGGACGTTGAAGTCATTGAAGGGGCCGACTACGGCTTTACGGAAGCGGCCGTCGAGGCAGTAAAAAAATCAACTTATGCGCCGGCCCGCCGAAACGGGACAACGGTGACTTCAAGGGCCGTTCTTCAGGTGCGGTTCAACCTGAAGTAAGGGGATAGGATGGAACAGCTCGACAGCGTCATCAACTATGGAATCATGGGCCTGCTCGTGTTCATGAGTATCGTTGCGGTGGCCATAGCTATTGAAAGATCCCTGACCTACAGGAAAATCCGGATCGAGGATTTTCCGGATAAGACGGATCTGGAGTTGCAACTGACGAAGAAGCTGCATCTGATCGCGACCATCGCGAGCAACGCCCCCTATATAGGGCTTCTCGGAACGGTTCTCGGCATAATGCTCACCTTCTATACCATGGGCCGGGAGGGGCTTCTGGAGACGGGACGAATCATGATAGGGCTCGCGCTTGCCCTGAAGGCGACTGCCGTCGGTCTTCTTGTTGCGATACCGTCCGTGTTTTTCTACAATCTGCTGCTGCGAAAGGTGAAGGTCATCTTGATGCGCTGGGAGATCGAGAATGGAAGAAAAAGAGTTTGATTACATTAATGTTATTCCTTTCGTCGATATCATGCTGGTTCTTTTGACCATCGTTTTGACAACCTCAACATTCATTGCGACGGGGATGATCTCCGTTTCCCTGCCGAAGGCGTCACCGGCCCATTCAGGGGTTCTCCAGAGGCATACAATATCCATAGACCGCTGCGGCGCGATCTACTTCGACGCCGCCAGAGTATCGCTCGGTGAACTGAGTTCGAAAGTCGGAGGTATTGACAGAAATACCCCTCTCACGGTCCGGGCGGACAGAACCATCGCGCTTCAGATTTTCGTGGATGTCCTGGATATTCTGAACGCCCGGGGATTTAAAAAGGTGGCCGTTCAAACCGAAAGAAAGAGGTGATTCAAGCAATCATAAGTTAAAGGAAGAGGCAGGGAGGTGCCTTGGGCGAGGATTCCCTGCCTCGAAAAGAGTGACACCGCTGAGACATCACCCTTTTGTTTAAAAGATTACCAGAAAGGTGGTGATGTGTAAAGCACGGGAGACGAACATGTTGATGATTTGGAGATGCTTGCTTATACTCGTGTTTTTCTCGTTTTCTTCAATCACTTTTGCTGAAGAAAAAAGTTCGGCTAAGTCCGGGAAGAAAGAGAAAGAAGAAACCAAACTGGAAGAAATCGTCGTCACGGCCACGCGCACCGAGAAGGCCCTGGAGGATGCGCCGGGAAGCGTTGCTGTGGTGACAAAAAAGGACATGGAGAAGCGCACGATTCAAACCGTTGATGAGGCTCTCAACACCACGGTTGGCGTTTACGACCAACGCGGCAAGGGTGTTCTCGATACCTCACCCCGCATCATGCTTGGAGGGATATCGGGCTATCAGAGGACGCTGGTCATCATGGACGGAATCACGCTGAACAACGCCTATACCGGTAATGTGGACTGGAACGGCTTCTCGCCGGAGGACATAGAGCGGATCGAGGTGGTGAAAGGCCCCTTTTCGAGCCTCTACGGCGGCTATGCCATGGGTGGCGTGGTGAACATAATCACCAGGATGCCCGAGAAGAGAGAATTTACCGCCAGGGCGGGATACGGGTCGGCCTGGCACAGAGGCGACGCCCCCAACGATCTGCAAACCTTCTACACCTCTTACGGCGACAGGATCGACGATAAGTTGCGATTGTTTGTAAGTTATTACCACAATGCCACCAACGGTTATGCTGGAAATTTCAACATCCAATCCTCCAAACCGACGGCGGGTATCACCGGCTATTCCATCACGACGGACCGGCAGGGCAACCTGCGTTATCTCATCGGCAACCAGGGACAGAACGATATGTGGGGCGAAGGGGGAACGATCAAAGCCGGTTACGACTTCTCCAAGGCGACTAAACTCGTCCTCACCTACATGCGGTCGTACTGGTCGTATAATTACGACATGCCGCAAACGTACCTGCGAGATGCTGCGGGCAATCAGGTGTTTTCCTATGGAACCGTAAAGCAGGGCTCTTTTCTTTCCTCAGGAGGCGGAGCCAACATCAAGGATATCTATAATGCCAGCTTCGAAACGGAGTTTTCGTCGGCAAAAATCAAACTCAATATGGGCCTGCTTGACATCCCCAAGGATTACTATGTCACTCCCGACAGCTCGTCGGCGACCTTTTCCGGGGGACCGGGAACCCTTTATTCTCAGCCGTCGGGCGCCTACATGACGGACCTGCAAATCACCCTCCCGGCTTTCGGACGGCATATCCTGACATTTGGTGGATCTTACCGGAATTCATGGTCGAATTCCACGGACACGACCATCACCAATTGGCGGGATTCTGCATCGCCGGGGACGCTTGCGGCGCAGAATCAGGGCAAGGACAGGACCTATGCCCTTTTCTTCCAGGACGAATTTCTGATTACCGGCAATCTTACTGCCTACATCGGGGCGCGACAGGACTGGTGGGAGACCTATGATGGTTATACAAATCAGGTAGGGGTCGGCGGCAACCCCAGGAACTTTGATTCGAGAAACGCGTCCTCCTTCAGCCCCAAGGGGGCTCTCGTCTATAAGCCTTTTTCGGAAACCACTCTGCGAACATCCATCGGGCAGGCGTTCCGACCGCCGACGGTGTATGAACTTTACCGGACAACGGTATCCTCAGGCATTACCTATGCGGGAAATCCCGATCTGAAGCCCGAGACGGTCACCTCCTGGGACATCGGTGCCGAGCAGGGTCTCTGGAAGGGAGCGAAGGCCGGCGCCCGCTATTTCGAGCATTACCTGAAAGACCTGATATACAGCAGAACGGTTTCGTCTACCTATCAGGACAAAGTCAACGCGGGAAGGGCGGAAATCAAAGGGATCGAACTTGAGGGGGAACAACGATTCGACAAATGGCTGCGCCTCTACGCCAACTTCACCTACACCAGTGCCTATATAAAGGAAAACAATGCTTCCCCTGCGTCGGTTGACAAGAGAATGACCTATGTGCCTGATATCATGTTCAACGTCGGCGCAGATGCTGAAGCGGGTCCTGTATCGCTGAGCGTGACGGGTCGGTATGTGGGCAAGCGCTACGCCCTGGATACCAACGCGGACACATACAACTTCGTTTATGGATCGTACGATCCCTTTTTCACCGCCGATGCAAAGATACGCTACAAACCCTTCAAATGGGCCACGGTGTCCTTTTCTGTGAACAACATCGCCGATGAGAGGTACTACGTTTATTATCTCGCGCCCGGAAGATCCTGGTTCATGGAGCTGGCTTTGAATTTTTAGTCAGAGCGGCTAAGGCCATCTGAGAATCAACGCCGGTCGATGGAGGGAGGATATGAGTCTAGATATCGCTTTTTGGATCGGAGGCACATTCTTCAGCCTGGCGATATTCGCCGTCAAGGTCGGCTTCGGGCTCGGTTTCGGACGCGCGGGAGTGAAAAGCGCGGCCATGACCCTTGCGGGGTATATGGTGCTCTTCATAATGATTGCCTTGCTGTCAAAAAGGTTGATGGGCGTGGTGGAGCCTGTTGTGAGCAAGGGCCCCTATCTTCACATTCTGATGGCGACGGGCATGACGGCCTGGGGTATTTACGCCATTAGGGGGTCCCGATGCATGCATCAAAATAGTTATCAGCAAACAGGCAATCTGCCGCGACTGTCTCTGCTCCTTGTTATCCCCTGCCCGGTCTGCCTTGCCGCCATGACCTTTTCGACATGGTCGGCCCTCAGCTTTGTCAAGCTTCCGGCGATCTTAGTGGGGTTTGGAATGGGGTTGTCCTTCGCTGCCCTGGCTCTCCTGTTTCTGTTTATCGCCCGTCTTGAAAAAAGAGAGCGCCCGGAAACGTCCCTCGGCCTGGCTATGATAACCATCGGCCTCTATTATGTGGCGTCCCTTGTCCTTCCTGCAAAAATTGAAGAGGCAAGAGGTGTTTATACATCCTTCACGGATAAGGTTGTTGTGGCGGACCATCAAAACTTGATCGGTGTGCTGTTCACTCTCTTCATTGCGATTCTCATCGGTTACTTCGGAAAAGAAAGGGCGAATAGGAAATGAACATTTTTGCCGGACTCGAAACATACCTATATGTGGTGTCGTCCGCCCTGTTCTATCCCGTGATAACGGGTTTGGTTCTGTTGACCTTCTGGGTCATGATCTTCTTCGGCGGATTTCTTCGGGAGTACCTTGACAGAAGACAGGGCAGGTTTCCCGTGGTGCAGCGGTATCGAAACGCCCTTGAGCGGGAGTTCCTCTCGGCGAACGATACAGGCGCCGAAGACATAAACGTGGAACGTCTTTTACAGGAAACCGAACTCGATGCAATCAAATCCCTCGACAAAATCCGCTTTGTGATACGGGTCGGTCCCGCCCTCGGACTTATGGGTACGTTGATCCCCATGGGCATCGCCCTTTCGGCGCTGGCGCAGGGAGACATGCCCAAAATGGCGGGCAGTATGGTCACCGCCTTTACAACTGTTGTCGTCGGCCTTGCATGCAGCGTCGCTGCGTATGTAATGTCCCTGGTCAAGGAAAAGTGGGTCCGCGCGGACATCAGGGAAATGGAGTATCTGGCGGAGTGGATGCTCCGGAAAGCGGGCTGTCGACAATCATCCACTCACAAGGAGGCCCATGAAGATGAAGTATCTTAGAAGGCGCAGAAGGTTCGAAAAATACGATGAACCCCTCGAGGATCCCATCGCCGGTGTGGCCAATCTCTTCGACGCCAGCGTTGTTTTTATCGTGAGCATGATGATCGCTCTCTTCATGGCCTACAACATGCTCGACCTCCTGGATCCGAAATCGGAAGTGACCATCACCAAGAAGAACGCCGATGGCAAGATTGAAATGGTCGTGAAAAAGGGCAAGGAAATTAAGGTTCAGAAAGTGACGGATAAACGCTTGAGCGGTGAAGGCGTCCGCCTCGGGACGGCTTATCAGCTCAAGGACGGCAGGGTTATCTATGTGCCGGAATAGCGGGCAGCGATTCAATATTGCGGCAGCATCAAAAGCCCCGGCGGTTTCCATGATGATGCTGGTTCTGTTCCTTATTGCCGTTGCGTCCGTCTCCGCTGAACCGCTGAAGGTCAGCCTGCTCCTGGGCGACACACATACAAGAGCCGCTCTGGAAGCCATCAAGGAAGTTAAAACGGAACTCGGCAAGCGGTCTTCTCTCATCAGTCCGGAGCAGCGAAATGACAACATTTTGCTCTACGCCTATCCGACCCAGGACATTCTCAGGAGGGACCTTAAAAATCTTCGGGAATCGAAACTGGTGATTATCCGCGGCGGCGACAGGCGGCCACAGGACAGGCGGCTCGTCGAGGCCGTCCAGCCTGCGCTGGAGGCAGTTATTAAAGCCGGGGGCAAGGTCTACAGCGTGGGGGGCGGTTATACAGCAAACGATCAAAAAATGGGAATCCTGATCGACGAGAGAATCAACGCCTATTATAGAACCAGAGTCGTCGATAATCTGAAAAACATGATCCTCTATGCCTTGAAGAAAGATTTCGACCTCGACGTCCCTGTCGGAGAACCAGTCGAGTTTCCGGAAGTGGGGATATATGAGCGCGCCACTCAAAAGATATTCACCGATTTCAGGGAGTTCAAGAATGTCCTGGACCGGCGCAACCGCCTTCCCGGCCAAAATGAAAAACCATGGGTCGGCGTCCTCTTTTTCAGAACGAGCTTAGAATCGGGCCAGGTAAAACCCATCGATGCGGTCATACAGAACCTCGAAGCCCGCGGCTTCAACGTCCTTCCGGTGTTCGGTTACCCCATTGAGGCGGCGCTGAAAAAGATTTTTCTTTCTTCCGATGCGCCGAAGATCAGGCTTTTGGTCGGTATCGGGGCAAAGATGTCGCAGAATTCCGAGGTGGTTACCCCGCTCCTGAGCCGGCTTCAGATTCCTGTAATCAATGCCATCGCCCTGTCCAGCCTGTCTGAGGAACAATGGCGGAAATCTTCCGCCGGTCTGGATACCCTTGAGCGGGGATGGCAGATCGCAGGCCCCGAGATGATCGGCATCATTCAACCGACGGTCATTGCATCCAAGGAAAAGGTTGTCGATAAGGAGACCGGTCTTGAGTACACGGAATACCGTCCCATCGTGGAAAGGATTGAAAGCTTGACGGCGCGGGTTAAATCATGGATCAACCTGCAGGACAAACCCAACAGGGATAAAAAGGTTGCCCTGATCTATTATAATTACCCGCCCGGAAAGCAGACGATCGGCGCGGCTTACCTGAATGTGTTGCCGCAAAGCCTTTACGAGATGATAAACCGGATGAGGGCGGAGGGATACAATGTCAAAGGGATCGGTTTCGGCGATGCGGCTCCTGAAGCCGTTAAGGAAAGGCTGTTCAATGATATTCACGGCAATGCACGGAACATCGGCAACTGGGCGCCGGGTGAACTGGATCGGATGGTGAAAACGGGCAGGCCGATCCTGATCCCGCTTGATATTTACAAGAACTGGTTTTCGGCTCTGCCGAAAGGATTCAGGGAATCTGTTCTCAAAAGCTGGGGACCGGTGGAGCGCAGCAATATCATGATCTGGCGGGGCGCACCGGGGAAGAAATTCTTGGTATTGCCTGCCGCTCTTTACGGCAACGTTCTGCTTGCACCGCAGCCGTCCCGGGGCTGGGAACAGGATGAAAACAAGCTGTACCACGATGTGCTTTTGCCGCCGCATCACCAGTACATTGCGTTTTATCTCTGGCTGAAGAACGAGTTCCGGGCCGACGCCGTTGTCCACATAGGCACCCACGGAACGCATGAATGGCTCCCGGGAAAGGAAGTCGGGTTTACTGCCGAAGATCCACCGGAGGTGTTGATCAAAGATCTGCCCAATATCTATCCCTACAACGTGGATAATCTTGCCGAAGGGATTCAGGCGAAAAGGCGGGGCATGGCGGTTATCGTCGATCACATGACGCCTCCTTTCGATAAGGCCGGTCTCAACAAGGAGATGAAGGAACTTGCGTCCCTGTTGAATGATTACCGGATGGCGCGAGGCAAGGGTTCAACGCTCGCTGCGGCGAAGCTGGCGGACATTAATTTTCTTGCCCGAAAGACCGGTGTGCTGAAGGATTTGGGGATTCAGGAAGTTGCGGATAAAGATATCGAAAGCCTCGACGATTACATCACCGATGTTTCCGAGAGGCAGACTCCCTTCGGCCTCCACACCTTTGGCAAGTCTCCGGAGGAGAGGTATCGCAAGAGTACAGTCGAGGCAATCCTGTCCTTCGAGCAGAGCTTCTCGGGAGCAGCGCGGGAAAGGCGCCGCGCCGACCTGGAGGAAAGAATCCGCGTGAGTGGACAACGGGAGATGGACTCCTTCATGGCTGCCCTTGCGGGCAGATATGTCCCGGCCGGCATGGGAGAAGATCCCATCCGGAATCCCGATTCTCTGCCGACGGGGAAGAACTTCAATTCATTCGATCCCTCGCGGATACCGGGAAGATCGACCTACGAAATGGGATCGAAGCTGGCCAGGGATCTGATTGAGAATTATCGTCAGAGGCACGCCGCGTATCCCGACAAACTGACCTTCAACCTCTGGGCCGAGGAAACCATGCGAAATGAGGGGATCATGGAGTCGCAGATCCTTTACCTCATGGGGATCCGGCCGAGGTGGAACGAACGGGGGGCGCTGACCGGCGTTGAGGTTGTTCCGAGACAGGAACTGGGGCGGCCGCGCATCGACGTCACCATCGTCCCCTCGGGGCTTTACCGCGATGTGTTCTCCAATCTCATGGTGCTGCTGGACAGCGCGGTGACCATCGCCAGGAATCAAGTCGAAGAAGACAACGTCATTCGAACCCACGTGCTCAAGACCAAAAAGATGCTCACGGAAAAGGGCATTGCAGAGGATAAGGCAGAAAGGCTCGCCTCGGTCAGGATCTTCACCGAGCCCTCCGGCACTTACGGGACCAACCTGTCGACCGTGATTCCAAAGTCCAGTACATGGGACAACGAGAAGCAGGTGGCCGACGTCTATTTCATGAGAATGAGCCATCTCTTCGGACAGGGATTCTGGGGCGCGAAGGAGAATCGAGGACAGGAGGACGTCAGCCGCGATCTCCTGAAGAATGCCTTGTCAGGATCGAAAATTGCCGTGCACAGCCGTTCCTCCAGCTTGTATGCGACCCTCGACAACAACGATTTTTTTCAGTATCTCGGCGGCACGGCGATGGCTATCCGTGCCGTCGATGGGAAAACTCCGGAGGTCTACGTCACGGATATGACCAATTCGAAGACGCCGAAGCAGGAAACTCTGGAAAAAGCAATTGGCAGGGAGATGCGTTCCCGGTACCTGAATCCGGAATGGATCAAGGCCATGATGAAGGAAGGCTATGCGGGTGCAAGATTCATTGACAGGGTCGTAGAGCATCTGTGGGGATGGCAGGTAACGGTTCCCGGTGCGGTGGATGCGGCCAAATGGAATGAGATGTACGAAACTTATGTTCTGGATAGAAACGGCCTCGACATCAAGAATCTTTTCCGGCACGCAGGGAATATGCATGCCTATCAGTCTTTGGTGGCGAGAATGCTTGAGACAGTGAGAAAGGATTATTGGAAGCCGGACAGAGAAATTGTGGAGAACCTTGCAAAAGAATATGCTGTAAACGCCAGTGAAGTCGGTTTGGCCTGCTGCGATCACACCTGCAACAATCCTCTTCTCACGAAATTCACCGCCTCTGTTTTACTGTCCGTTCCTGGTCTTCATGCGGAAGCGAGCAGGTTTACGAAGGCATCGGAAGCGATCAAGAGTACACTGCCGCAGAGGCGGGAACAACCCCAAAAAATCCGCCCTTCCGACTTCGACCAGAATCCGGAGTCGGCGCCCGACGGATCGGGAAAACAAGTTCAAGGTTACGAAATGCAGAACGTCGCCGCAACAGGTGCCTCATCCGCACCGATTCCCTACCTCTTTCTATTAGGATTTTTGATCTTCACCGGACTTGTCTTATGGGGATGGAGGAGATTCGGGCGATAAGCCCGCCTGGCAGGCGGATTGGCCTGTGATTGAACCGATGAGAGCTGCCGGCTTGCTGGAAGATGATCGTGAATTATCACGTTTTCATTGATGCGGTATTTGACGAGCGCCTTAAAATATGAGGCGCCATTTCAAGATCCGTCCAATACCTCCCGGACCTTCTGAGAGATTTCAGCGATGGTCGCCGGTTTCTGGATAAAAGCCCGACAACCCCTTTTGATGATTTTCTGGGCGGCGCCGTTCAAGCTGTATCCGCTGGAGAGGATGACCCGGATGTCGGGATTGAGCTTCTTAAGGTGGTTAAAGGTTTCGCCGCCGCTCATTCCCGGCATGACCATATCGAGAATGACAAGGTCGATCTTGTCTTTTTCCCTCTTGTAGATTTCAAGAGCCTCCTCGCCGCTTCGGGCCTCAAGAACGGTATAGCCCAGGGCGTTCAGGATATCCACCATGATATCGATGATCTGTTGCTCGTCATCAACAATGAGAATGGTCTCATCACCCTTGAGAAGCTTCGGTTGCATTGCTTCTTCTTCCTGCTTCGGTTGCCTTTCCGAGGCGGGAAGATAGATGTTGAAGGTTGTCCCGTGCCCTTTTTCGCTGTAGACATTGATGTAGCCGTTGTGACCCTTGACGATGCCGTAGACCATCGCAAGGCCGAGTCCTGTCCCCCTGCCCATCTCTCGGGTGGTGAAGAAGGGCTCAAAAATCCGCCTCTTTGTGGCCTCGTCCATCCCTTCGCCGCTGTCAGTCACGGCGATCTTGACATAGCTTCCGGGCGTCATGTAGCTTTTTCTTACCTCATCGTCATGGATCGTCACGTTGGCCGTCGCGATATCGAGGGTGCCACCTTCCGGCATGGCCTGCCAGGCGTTCACGAAAAGATTCATAAAGACCTGCTCCATTTGCGTTCGGTCCACCTCCACGGGCAAAAGCTCCTCTGACAATTGCTCGCGAATGATGATCTCTTTGCGGGTTCTCCCGAACAGGGCCGCCGTCTTCCTCAAAATCTCGTTCATGTCCCATGTCTTGACTTCATAACGTCCCATGCGGGAGAAACCTAAAAGCTGACTTGTGAGGCCGGTGGCGCTCTGAACCAGCTCTGCAATGGCCTTCAACCGGCCCCTGTGGTTTGCCGGAAAGCGGGGATCTATCTCCATGAGGGCGGAGTGTCCCATAATGCCCGAGAGAAGGTTGTTGAAATCATGGGCAATCCCGGCCGCTAACGTTCCAACTGCTTCCATCTTCTGGGCCTGCTGAAGCTGTGATTCGAGTTTCTTGCGATCGGTGTTGTTGCGGACACACTCGATGGCGGCGACGATCTCACCCCTTAAATCACGCAACACAGAGGCCGTTCCGGAAAGGTGGATGTTTCCGGGCGCCAATTTCGGAACATAGGCCTCTCCGAAGAGAATGTCCCCTTGTCTCTGGATGGCCGTGTATTGCTTCTTTTCCAACTCTGGGTCAGGATGAAGGGCAAAATCGATGAGAATGGGCCGTCTCTCCCCGTAAAAGGGCAGGGCGTACTCGTAGTCGCCCTTCCCAATCATGTCGTCGGCGGGGACGCCGGTCATGGTCTCAATGGCCCGGTTCCAGGCCATTACCTTGCCTTCCTTGTCGATGATGAGGGTGGCGTCGGGAAGGGCATCGATGATGTCCAATAAAAGTTGCCGGGAGGCCCTCAAAAAGTCCTCGGTCCTATGCTGCTGGATGATCTTCCAGATCCCGTCCAGCATCAGGGTGACCTGTCTCGCGTCGGTGTCATCGTAGGCTTCGGCTTTGTTGGCGACACCTGCAGTCATGACGACGCGATTATCTACAACAAGCGGCACTCCGATGTGGCGTTCGCTTTTGAAATGACGACGGGGATAGCCCTTCTTGAGGGGATTCGCCGCTTTGTAATCGTTGGTAATAATGGCTTTGCGTTGCCGGACCGGTTCCGCCCACAGGCCCGCCTGTTCCATCGAGCAATCCCTCGTTGTATAGCGAAGACGGCATTCCTTCATGGCCTTCCTGGACCAGGAATGGATCGTCAGAACCGTCTCGTCGGCGTTCGGAAAGGCGAGATAGCCTGCTTCGCTGTTTGTCAGCTGGACGATCTGCTCCAGGGCAAAGCTCAGCATCTCCTCAAGAGGCCGATCGTGCATGGTGCTGATGTTCACCAGGGCCTGGAGACGAGATTCGTCGAGTTTCAGTGTCTCTTCCGCCCGTTTACGCTCAGTGATATCGCGGATCGCGGCAATATGGACCGGCCTTCCATGCCAGTTGAAAAAGCGGCCGGTGATCTCGACGGGGAAGACGGTCCCGTCTTTTTTACGATGGTGTCGAAGCAGACCGGTCACTACTCGTTCCCGCATGGTCGACGTCGAGCGGGCGACCAGTTGAGCTTCCTCCGGCTCGGCCGACAAATCGACGTTCTTTTTGGTGAGCAATTCCTCCCGGCTGTAACCATACAGAGAGGACGCCGCGCTGTTGGCCTCCAGAATACTGCCTGTTTTATTTTCAATCAGGAAGATCGCGTCGGATTCGGCCTCGAACAATTGTCGATAACGTTCTTCGCTCTCCTTCAGCGACTCCTCCATCCGTCTGCGCTCGGTGATATCCCGGACGATTCCCCGGAAACCCTGAGGGTGCCCCACAGCATCGCGGATCAGTGAAACCGAGACATCCACGGTTCGTCTGGCGCCGTCTTTCCGGTATACCTCGCATTCGAAACCCCGGTTGGGTTCGCCAGTTCTGTAAACGTCGTTATAGGCCTGATAGATGTGCCGGGCGGTTTGATCATCCGCCGCATAGCGCCGGTAGTTGAGGCCCAACAACTCCTCGCGGGTAAATCCCGTGATCCGCTGCAGGGCTTCGTTGAAAAAGGTGAAGTTCCCGGCAAGATCCACCTCATAATAGCCGTCCTCGATGCTTTCGATGATGGTGCTGTATTTCTCCCTGCTTTGACGAAGACCCTCTTCGATCACTTTCCGGTCCGTGATGTCAAAGAGGACTCCTTGCAGTCCTTTTACCTCGCCGTCTTGAATTCTTGGCCGGGCCTTCGTTTGGACCCACACGATGCTGTTGGCTTTTGTTACAAACCTGTATTCGGTTGCTACGGCCTCGCCGGCCAGGGCCTTCAGGAAATTCGGCATCCTGTCCCGGCGGTCCTCGGGATGCACAAAGTCGATAAAGGATTTTCCGATAATCTCTTCCGGCCGGTATCCCGAGATCGTTTCCACGCCCGGGCTGATATAAGTGACCACGCCTGCCGTGTCGGTGGTATAGATAACATCGTGGAGGTTTTCCAGAAGATCTTTCAGCTCCTGAATTGTGCGCTTCAGGGAGACTGTCTCCTGGATCAATTTCTCGGTTGTCTTGGATCGTCCCTTCATTGCACATTCACCCGGACCACTGCTCCTGGAGAATTTTCTAAGATGAATACCACAATATGGATGGGCTCGATTATAACGGCAATATTGCCGGATTGAATGCACGCAAATTCGGAAACGTCAGGTGATTACCTGAGGCTGCATTCTATACACCAATAAAACGATTGTTCAAGGGAAAAGTTCAGTCGTCATGAATGAAAACGGCCCGGATATATTCGAATCACGAAAGGGAGGCTTGACCGGCTGTAAGGGCAACGGCCGTTGTGTCGGACAGAATGTCCTCCTTCCGCTCCTTATCAGCGCAAATTAGCTCGTATTCCTTCCTGGTATCAAAGAGGAAGAGTATTGCCCCTTATAGTCCTCCGGTAAGGGCTTGCCCTGAGGAGGCTTACGATTCGTTCAATTTCTTGCTCTGAAAGTTTACGCATGATTTTCACCCTCGTTATTGCTTTCTTATATTGCCTCTGCCGTGCACTCGCTGTCTAACTGGCCCGATTGTAGTAATGTTAAATCCCTGGCCAACCATGAATACCAGTACCGCCCCGCAATATAAACGGTTGACCTTGAGGGCGGATTTTGTTCTCCTTATCTCGTGCATTAATTTCACGAAATCATGCATAATAGTAAGGGGGGTGTCCATATGTCCAAAAGGCGCACTTATTATTCGAATAAGAAGCAAGTAAGAGTTTTTGGTAAAAATGTTCCGAAAGTCAGAACAGCGAGTAAAGCTACGGTTGAAAATGAACAGCTTCTGCGGACGCTCACCGAAAAGTCCCTCGTTGGAATTTATGTTGTTCAAGATAGGCGATTCCGATTTGTGAACGCGAATGCCGCGTCATATGCAGGGTACAGGGTTGAAGAAATGGTTGGAAAAAAGGCGGATATGGTTGTGCATCCGGACGACAGGACTCTGGTGGGAGAAAACGCGAGGGCGATGCTCAAGGGAGAACGCACATCGCCCTACGAATTTAGAATTGTATCAAAAAAAGGACATCTCCGATGGGTTCTGGAAACGGTGACATCCATCATGTACGACGGCAAACCGGCCATCCTTGGGAATTTAATGGACATTACGGAACGCAAGGTCGCCGAAAAGCGATTGCGGGAATCGGAGCAGCGTCTTGCCGACATTATCGATTTTCTCCCCGATGCGACCTTTGCCATTGACCGGTCGGGAAAGGTCATTGCCTGGAACAGGGCCATTGAGGAAATGACCGGGGTGAAAGCCAAGAACATGCTGGGAAAGGGAGATTACGAGTATGCCATTCCCTTTTACGGCAAGCGCAGGCCTTTGATCATAGACCTCATGCTCAAGCAGGACAAGAAGGTTGAACGGCAATACTCCATCCTTGAGAAACAGAGAAATCTTCTCATCGCGGAGGTTGAGATCCCAAACCTCAGGGGGAAAAGGGTCTTCCTGTGGGGCAAGGCCAGCCTTTTGTATGACAGCAAGGGAAAAGTCGTGGGCGCTATCGAGTCCATCCGTGACATCACAGAACGTAAACAGGCTGAAGAGGTCTTGAAGAATAGAGAGCAGGAACTCAAGGTCAAGAATGTCCAACTCGAAGACCTGAACGCAGCGCTTCGTGTTCTACTGAAGCAAAGAGAGGGGGATCGGAGCGATCTTGAGGAAACCATCCTGGCAAATGTCAAGAGGCTTATTGTTCCGTTCCTGGAAAAACTGAAGATAGAACCTATGAATGCCAAGGTCAGGGCATATCTTGACACCCTGGATTCAAACCTCAGGGATATTATCTCGCCTTTTGCTCACAGGATTTCCTCCAAATATGTAAATCTGACGAACCGGGAAATCCAGATTGCCAGCCTTATCAAGGAAGGCCGATCCACCAAGGAAATCGCCGAGTTGCTCAATCTCTCAGAAAGCGCGATCAACATACACAGATTCAATATACGCCGGAAACTCGGTCTGAGTAAAAAGCACAATCTTCAAGTCTATCTTTCATCCCTTGCCTGATATTAATATTTCATTAATAATCCCTAAAAATCTTTTAATATTGTCTTCCAGAGCCGCTTTGTTTAGAAGTGGTAACTCAGAGACTGGCCGTATATGACTCGCGAGTTGAAAAAACGGGGCTTATATCATCGATAAGAAGCCTGAGCGTTAGTGGATTGAACGGTCATGTCAATTAGTTTGTAGAAATTACCTTCAGGGTTTTGTCCTTCCAGTTCTGGTTTAGCATATCCGAGATGCCATACATGATGCGGTTGGCACTCGCCTCATTGGTAAAGAAGTTATTCATGGGCCTCGTTTGCCGCCGCACTTCGCGGAAGGCCCTCTCCAGAATATTAGTCGTCCGAATGGACTTCCAGAGTTCGTGTCCGCCAGCTGAAAAGAGAGAATGTCTTTATCCTGTTCCTTCTCAGCCTCCTTCCGGTGGATGGCAAAGGCGCAGAGCATGACCTTCTTCTCGATGCCGATCTCACGGACCTTATGGCTGATGCCGTCTGGAAAGAGAAACTCGACGGTGTCCTCAATCGGCTTATCCTTGAACCGGGAGAGTTCCTCATCCAGCGACGGTTGGAGGGGGTGTTACACCGGCATGGCCAACTTCGGCCTCTCCCCCGCCACCCTCAGGCAAGAACTTGCTTGATCACGTGTTTCAAGGCAGATTTTCAAGCTGGATGGGTTTGGAAGGCGGTCTTGCCGCATAATTTCAGAGCATACAATAGAAGTGGATCGATCAGCGTCGGCAGTTCAATCAACCAGAAAAGGAGGGAGGAGTATGGAGATTATCAAGGGTTTTCCGTCGACGTCGCAGGATGATTACCAGCTGAACATGATTAACATTATCAAGCATGGCGCGCGAAATTTCGGCAAGCAGCAGATCGTCACGAGAAAAGCAGGAGGCATGTTTCGATACACTTATAGGGATGCCTACATGAGGATCAAGAGGCTTGCCAATGCCCTCTACAGCCTGGGGGTCAAGATCGGCGATCGTGTCGGGGTGCTTGAGTGGAACACCTACCGATACTACGAGATGGATTTCGGCATTCCGGGAGCCGGTGCGGTCCTTCTTCAGATGAACCTGAGGCTGTCGCCGCCGGAACTGAGTTTCGTCGTGAATCACGCAGGGGCATCTTTCATTTTCGTGGACGAGACGCTGCTCCCCATCGCGGAGGCTATCGCTCCCCTCTGCAAGACGGTGAAGGGCTGGGTGATTCTCACGGATAGAAAGCTGGGCGATGTCAAAACGAAGCTGAGCCCGGTATTCAGTTATGAAGAGATCCTGGCCGCGGCGAAAGAGGATATTGAATGGCCGAATCTCGACGAGCGATCCGCCTACGCCGCCTGTTACACCACCGGAACGACGGGAAACCCCAAGGGGGTCTATTATTCCCACCGGGATGTTTATCTCCACTCCGCGGCCATTGCTATGAACACGGAACTGACATATCGGGATTGCTTCTTCCAGGTTGTCCCCATGTTCCACGCCATGGGCTGGGGCACGCCCCAGGCGGCAACGATGGCGGGTTCGAAGCTTCTGCTCCCGGGCAGATACACGGCCGATGATCTGGGGCCGCTTGTGGAGCTCATGGTCAGTGAGAAAGTGACTGTCGGTGACGGTGCCCCCGCCATCTTCATGCCCATGCTCGAATACATCCGGAAAATGAGCGTGAAGCCGGACTTCAAGGGTGCACGTTTCCTCTCCGGGGCCACGGAACCTCCCGTGGCGCTGATGAAGGGGCTGTACGACATGACCGGCGCCGAGATCATTCATGCCTACGGGGCGACGGAAACGACGCCGCTGGTGACCATCAACCGGCTGAAACCCTGGCTGGATGAGGTATTTACAGAAGAGCAGAAATGGGATATCAAGCGCAAGCAGGGTTACGCTGTAGTGGGGCTCGATGTGAAAATCGTGGACCCCGAGGGCAAGGAGCTTCCCTGGGATGGGAAATCGGCAGGAGAGATCCTGATCAGGGGTCCATGGATAACGGCCAGTTACTACAATGCTCCCGGAACGGAATCTCAGTTCACGGAAGACGGATACTGGAAAAGCGGCGATGCGGGTACAATCGATGAGGAAGGCTACATCAAAATAACCGACCGGGTGAAAGACCTGATCAAGAGCGGCGGTGAATGGATTTCATCCGTTGACATGGAAAATGATCTCGTGTCGCACCCGGCCGTCCTCGAGGCCGCCGTGACCGGAGTCGCACATCCCAAGTGGGAGGAAAGGCCGATCGCTCTGGTGGTTCTCCGTGCGGAGCACAAGGGGAAGGTTTCGAAGGATGATATCCTGGCCCACCTGAGCAGCAAAAAGTTTGCCAAGTGGCAGCTCCCCGAGGCTGTGCTCTTCGTGGACGCCATCCCCAGAACCAGCGTCGGAAAGATAGACAAAAAGGTCATAAGAGAACAGTACAAGGATATTTACATGGGAAGCAAGTAAAGGTGTGAACCGGAAAGAAAGGGGGCGTTGTCGCCGGGCCGCCCCTTTCTTTATTGATAGACCGAACCGGCGCGACTGTCCGATTTTTCGTCCACCATCAGCAACGATTCGGGGATAAGATAGCTTCTCATCCGGGAAGAGGCATAAACCAGCATAGCAACCCAGACACACAGGATAGTTTTTCCACGCAAATGGCTCTTGAAGACCGCCTGTAATAAAACCAGGTTTACATAGTGATTACAGATGAGAGCGTTTGTTCGGAACTTGTTTAAACTTATGGGAATAAAATAAAGAGAAAGGAGAATAAAATTGAAACTTAAAGACACGAGAGCACTGGTCACGGGAGGAGCATCGGGATTGGGAGAGGCATGTATTCGTATGATTGTGGCAGCGGGCGGAAAGGCGGCAATCCTGGACCTGCAGGCCGACAGGGCTGAAAAGCTCGTGAAGGAACTTGGTTCCAGCGTCATCTTCTGCAGCACGGATGTAACAAAGGAGGAGAGTGTCCAAGCTGCTGTGGACAAGGCAGCAGCGGCCTTCGGTTTGGTGAATGTCGTGATCAATTGCGCCGGCGTGGGCGATCCTGGAAAGGTCCTCTCCAAAAAGGGTCCCATGCCGCTTTCCTTTTTCAATCGCGTGGTGCAGATCAATCTTGTGGGTACATTCAACGTGATCCGCCTTGCCCTGGAGAAGATGGTCAGAAATACTCCTAATGAAGACGGTGAGAAGGGAGTGATTATCAATACGGCGTCTGCGGCGGCCTTTGACGGCCAGATCGGCCAGCCCGCCTATTCGGCCTCGAAGGCGGGTGTTGTCGGTATGACTCTTCCCATAGCACGTGAGTGCGCCGACTACGGTGTACGGGTCATGACGATTGCTCCGGGGCTTTTTAACACACCCATGCTGGCGGTTCTTCCCGAGCAGGCGCGGGTCGCTCTTGGCAAGATGGTTCCTTTTCCACAGCGACTTGGACATCCCGAGGAGTATGCGATGCTTGCAGCTCACATCATAGAAAACCCAATGCTGAATGGCGAAGTTATTCGCTTGGACGGCGCTATTCGGATGGCGGCGAAGTAAAGATGGAAGTTAAGGGTTATTCTGATTTTTTATTATATCATTCTAATCCGCCGGAGGCGGAAAATAATCTCTTTTTTAAATTTAAAATTTGATTGTTGCTTTTGGCTGATCGCTGAATAAGGAGAAATGAAGATGGAAAACAAAAATGACATTGTCATCGTGAGTGCCGTTCGTACTCCATTCAGTAAGTTTGACTCCCTGATGGCGGATATTCCGTCCATCGATCTGGGGGTCATCGTTATGAAGGAGGCAATAAAAAGAGTGGACATCAAACCCGAAGAAGTGGACGAGGTGGAATACGGAAGCTGCATGCCCGCCGAAGTGGCTTTGGAACTGGATGTACCGGGCAGACAGGCAACGCTTCTCGCCGGCTTCCCAGCTGAAAACATTTCCCTATCCCTGGATCGTGCATGCTGCACGTCTCTTACCACTCTTCGCTTAGGGGTTATGGCCATTAAGGCGGGAGAAGCTCGTATTGTACTTTCCGTTGGGTCCGAAAACATGCCTCGGATGCCCCATCTCGCACCCGGGTTGCGAAAGGGCAAGAGGCTCGGACCGATTCAACTGATCGACAATCTCTATGAACTCGGATATTCCGCCAAGGGATTCAGGCCCGTTGCCGTGGACGCAGGAGAGGTAGCCCTGGAATATGGCGTTACCCGCGAGATGCAGGATGCGTGGGCGCTTGGAAGCCAGGAGAAGTATGCCAGGGCCTTGGCCGAGGGAAAGTTCAAGGTGGGCGAGGAGATTATTCCGGTGGTGATTCCGCAGAAAAAGGGTAATCCGATCGTGATCGAGAGAGACGAGTCTCCGAGGAAAACCAGCCTTGAAGCACTCTCCAAACTGAAGACCGTGTACGGGAGCCCCACTGTGACTGCCGGAAACGCACCCCCCATAAGTGCTGGCGCGTCGGCGATCCTCATCATGACCCGTAAGGAGGCCGAGAGGCGCGGCATCAAGCCGCTTGCCACAATCGTCGCCATAGTGGCCTCGGCAACGAAGCCCCGTGGGATCGCCTACATTCCGGCTTATACGATTCAAAAGGCGCTTGATAGGGCGGGCCTCACGATTGATCAAATGGATATAATAGAAATCAACGAGGCCTTTGCTGCAATGCCCCTCGTTTCAACAAAGATTCTCGCCGATGGGGATGAAAAAAAATGGAAGGAGCTTCAGACCAAGACTAATGTGAATGGCGGGGCCATTGCAATAGGGCATCCCGTGGGAGCAAGTGCCGGGCGGATAACGATGGCCATAGCTTATGAGCTCCGGCGGCGAGGAGGAGGCTACGGAGTGGCTTCTATATGCGGCGGGCTCGCCCAGGGCGAGGCCGTTATCTTAAAGGTGTGAAGGAGGAAGAGGATGGCTTACAATACGATTATTTATGAAAAAAGTGAAGGAATCGGAACCATAACCCTCAACCGGCCCAGGAGCATGAACGCCCTAAGCAGTGAGCTCTTTCGTGAAATGGCCGAGGTGCTGGGTCAGATTTCCGCTGACCCGGAAGTGCGGGTGGTTATCCTTACGGGGAGCGAGAAATTTTTCGCTGCGGGGGCGGACATAACCGAAATCCGTAACATCTCGAGCGCTGTTGAGGCCCATGCTTTCATTAGAGGCGCCCATGCGGTCTTCAATGGACTAGAGGATTTGGAAAAGCCTGTGATCGCGGCCATCAGCGGTCTTGCCCTCGGCGGTGGGTGTGAACTTCTTCTTGCCTGTGACATCCGGATCTGTGCCGAAAACGCCGTATTCGGCCAGCCAGAGATCAAGATAGGCGTTATCCCGGGGGCTGGCGGCACCCAGCGTCTCCCCAGGACCATCGGGGTAACAAAAGCCAAAGAGCTCCTGTACACCGGTGATACGATGGATGCCGGAGAAGCCCTGAGGGTCGGTCTGGTTTGCAGGGTGGTTCCCGTGGGGAAAGTCCTCGAAGAGGCCCGGGCCATCGCCAAAAAGATCGCACAACAGCCCGGAGTGGCTCTCCGGGTGACGAAAGACGTCGTGAACACCGGGCTCAGCCTTGACCTCAAATCCGCCCTGGCGTATGAGGCGCGATGCTTTGAAATGCTCTTCGATACAGAAGATCAGAAAGAAGGCATGGCTGCTTTTGTAGAGAAGAGAAAGCCGAATTTTAAGGGCAGGTGAACCGCGGAATAAACCTGCTGCGTGCAGTGTGAAGCGGAATGCATGCAGCCGCCAATTTTTCAGGAGAATAAACGATGGATTTTAGACTGAGTGAAGAACATCAGATGATCCGGGATATGACCCGGAAGTTTGTAGACGAGGTAGTGGAGCCCCGCGCCGAAGAACTCGAGGCCACGGGTGAATATCCTTACGACATTATGGACCAGATGTCGGAGCTCGGCATGATGGGCATTCCTTTCCCGGCCGATGTCGGCGGAAGCGGCGGTGACTGGGTGGGCATGCACCTGTGCATAGAGGAGATATCCAGGGGGGATGCGACGCTTGGAGCGCTTTTGGATGTGACGACGAGTGTCGTCGCTCAGGAGCTTTACGTCTTCGGCACCGATGAACAGAAGCAGAAGTGGCTCATCCCCATGGTCCGGGGAAAAGAGATTGGAGCCTTCGGCCTCACCGAGCCGGGGGCGGGCTCCGATGCCGGGGCGACTAAGACGAGTGCGGTCAGAGACGGTGACACCTGGGTGATAAACGGGACGAAACAGTTCATCACCAACATCGGGCTGAAGAATGCATCGCTGGTAATCATCACGGCGAGGACAAAAGCCGAAAAACCAGGCGAAAAGGACCAGATCAACACGTTCATCGTGCCCAAAGGAGTGCCTGGGTTCAGCTTGGGCAAAAAGTATGACAAGATGGCATGGAGGCATTCGGCCACCCACGAGTGCATTTTCGAAGACTGTCGTATCCCCGTCAACAATTTTCTCGGGAAAGAAGGAAGGGGATTTGCGCAGCACTTGACTGTTCTGGAGACTGGAAGGATCAGCATTGCAGCAATGAGCGTGGGGATCGCCCAGGCATGTTTGGAGAAATCTCTGAAGTACGCGAAGGAGAGGGTCCAGTTCGGAAAGCCAATCTACAGCTTCCAGGCCGTATCCTTCAAGCTGGCTGACATGGCGATGCATATTGAATTAGCCCGGAACATGTATCTCAAGGCGGCATGGCTCAAGGATGCACGGCTACCCCATACGCTGGAAGCAGCTTACGCAAAGCTCTTCGCGTCAGAGATGGTTGAGAAGGCTGCCAGCGACGCCTACCAGATTCACGGGGGTTATGGCTTTATGAACGAGTATGCAGTATCGCGTTATTACAAAGGATGCAAAATACTGCAGATCGTAGAAGGAACCTCCGAAGTGCAGAGGATGGTGATAAGTCGGTTGTTGTAGGGAAGCGCTTGTCATTGGGAAGAAATTCAATAGGAACTGAAAAGGAGGACATTATGAGAACCTATACAGACTGGAAGGACGAATATCAGAAGAAGCTGATGAGCGCCGAGAATGCCGTGAAAAAGATAAAATCGGGGGACGTCATAGGATTCGGACTGGCTCTGGGAAGTCCCACATCACATCTGATCGATGCGCTATGCGCCCGCGCGGAAGAGCTCAGGGGTGTGAGAATCATCGACGGAGTGCCAATCCGTCCGCTCAAAATTTATGATGTGGATTTCATGCTGAGCGTAAAAGAATCCTTTACTTACAGTACGCTTCTCTATAACCCGTTGAATCGAAAGCTCGCCCAGACGAAAGCTGTCGACTACCAGACGGTCCAGAGTTCCGACGCTGGACCCAGGTTGTATTCTATCTGTGATGTGGCAATGGTCTCAGTCTGCAAACCAGAAGCGAACATGGTCAACCTTGGCCTGACCAACTTCTACTCTCCCGAGCTGATCAAAGGAGCGAAGCTTGTCATCGCGGAGGTGAACGACCAGATGCCGATGGTCTACGGAGATAACTGGCTACCCCTTTCTGAGTTTGACTGCTTTGTCGAACATTCGAGTCCTATTCCTGAATTCAAGAGAAAGGGCGAACCATCTGAGGTGGAGTTCGCTATTGCCCAGAATGTGGCCTCCCTCATTCGCGACGGGGATTGTATCCAGATGGGCGTCGGGACACTTCCCGAGGCAATTGTCAGGCTTCTGAAGGATAAGGGGAAAAAAGATCTGGGGGTGCATACCGAAATGTTTCCTATGGGGCTTCCAGATCTGGTCCGCGAGGGCATTGTCACAAACAAGCTGAAAAGAATTCACACCGGTAAAACCGTTGCCAGCTTCTGTATGGGCGACCAGGACATGTATAATTTTGTGACAAGAAATCCGGATTGTGTGTTTTTCCCCACATCTTATACAAATGCTCCGCATATACTCAGGGAAATAGACAACCTGGTAGCAATCAATATGGATCTTGAAGTCGATTTTTCCGGTCAGTTGAATTCCGAGCGGGTTGATTCTCGATGGGTTGGAGCAACTGGCGGGCAGCTCGATTTTGTCATCGGGGCCGCATGGTCGAAGGGGGGGCGGGCTATTAATGTTCTACCATCGACCCGTACCCTTAAGTCCGGGAAAAAGGTTTCGACAATTGTCCCCAGGCTTTCACCAGCGGGAACTGTCATCGTTCCCCACATGTACAGCCAGTTCGTCGTGACGGAATACGGAATAGCAGATTTATGGCATAAATCCATGCGCCAGAGGGCTGATGCTCTGATCGCCATCGCTCATCCGGATTTCAGGGACGAGTTGAAAGAGGAGGCCAAGAAACTTCTCTACTAAAACCCTCATGCCCGGGCCGTGCGCCACGTAGCATGGGAAAAGGTTGTTTTTTAATAGCTCTTTGGCATTAACTCCTTCAAGAAAGGAAGCGGGTCGATTTCTTATCTCAAGAGCGCGTTCGACGGCCATCTGCGCCTTCCGATCATGCGAGTGTTCATCATAGCTGATGCCGGATACGAAAGACAGAACGGCTTTGGCAGAGTCTAACATGTCCCACAAGATAGGCCTTGTCGCGATCGCGATCTTCAGGATGCATAGACGACCTTTCTTGATTCAAGAATTGCCTCCCGGCGGTAGGGGTTGCGCAGTGCTTCTTTCTTGACCAGATCGACATTTCTACCGAATATCTCTTTCAATTCATCAGCCATATCGATGAGATCGAACAAGTCCCAGGAAGCGTCCCTGGAGAAACTTATGAGAATATCTATGTCGCTCTCCGGGCCGAAATCCTCCCGCGTTGCGGAACCGAATAGGGATAGTTCTCTGACCTTTCGGTTCCTGCAAAAACCGGCGATACGCCTTTGCGGTATCTTAATGGCGAATCCCCGCCGCCTTGCAAGGTCCTGATATGAATTCTTGAGCTTTTCGTAACCTAAAATCTTCCGCAAAAGCCTCGTCCGTCCTCTTTCTTTTCTCGATATATTTTTTCAGATCACTCATGCTCTTCTTATCCGTTCCTAAATGGTTTATTGCTTTTCAGGCACTCTCCTGTTACCCACCGTTGAATCTTCTTGACTTATTATTGAATGAAACTATATAGGATGAAGGTGTTTTGAGAGGATGCCTATGAAGTCCAGAAAATATTTTCTCTTGATCACGTCCGTTTTGCTTTTCTTGACGGCCTGTGCTCCCCAGGTGGTCAAAATCAGGGTGACGGGTCTTGTGCCGGCCCGGTTTCATGAGGCCACGAAAATCAAGGAAATTGCCGTCTTGCCCTTTGATGGACCCGAGGGGATGGGCTTCTCTTCGGAACTGGAGGCCCTGCTGACAAACGCAGCGATCGGCGAAAAACCCTATTTTACCATCGTTGATCGGGTGAGGCTGAGCCAGGTGATCAGTGAAATGAAACTCTCCCACAGCGCCCTGGCCAATCCCGATACAGCCGCCAGCATCGGCAAGCTTGTCGGGACCAAAGGAATCTATACGGGAGTGGTCACGTCGAGAAATATAAGCGGCGCCCCTTACCAGGAAAACCGCTATTACATGGAATGCGGCGCCTATAACTATGTCAAGGGCCCTTACAATACCCAGATCCCGATCTGCGTCAACTGGATCAGAAAGTTTTACACCGTCTCCTGCGCCCGGAACACGGCATCCTTTTCCTTTACCGTCAAACTGGTCGACGTGGAAACGGCCCGGGTGGTTTATGCCAACGATTTCTCCGCCAATGAGGCGGACCAGGCCTGCACGGATCAGCGGGCGGTGACGGGCGGTGCGGAACTTCTCAGACGGGCGAAGGACAAGGTCAAAATAGCCTTCCGGGGTGACGTGGCGCCTTTCTACATTGCCACAAACGTCGAACTGATGCAGTCCACAGAAGGCATCAAATCATCGGAGGCGGAAAATAAGCTCAAGCAGGGCATGGAATACGCCAAGGCCAACCGCATGGACCGGGCATGTGAATTCTGGGGCGAGGCCAAGGACCTTGAACCCCAGGCGCCTTCGCTGCTTTACAACCTCGGGATATGTTCCGAGGTCAACGGGGATCTCGACCAGGCCCTCCGCTTGTTCAACCTTTCCGACAGGGCCTACGGCAAACCCGACCCCAAGATAACCGCCGCCATTTACAGAGTAACGGGCGCCATCCAGAAGCAGAAGAAGCTCAAGGAACAGGTCACCCGCTAAGCATAAAACAGCCATCCCTATTTACCCCATCTGACCGGCTCCGGTGTTTGAACTTAGCAATATCAAATATTTATGGCGGAAGTGCATGGGAATCGAACCCATCTGAGCTCGCGTCCCTATTGAGTTTCCGGCCATTTTATTCCAGGGAATATCAGGATACTTCTTACGAATTGCCGTGGGGATGCGTTTAGTGGCTTGCCGCTATTCAATCCGATCCAGAGAAATATTACTCATGCTAAAGGTGCAACCTCCACTTCCTGATATAAAAACCGCCTTCTCTTCTTTTCCTGCCTTCCATAAGTCAACAATTTTTTCGTAATAGGCATTCATTTCTTTTCATGAGCCTTCCTCGAAAATCGGCGCCCGCAGCTTCAGCCATGGTCGCAATCCCTTCTTCAATCAGGTCGATTCTTTCATATACAACGGAGGGAAGAGCATCGTGCGCAAAGAGAGTTCATTAGCACACAGAGAGACATGGGAAGCTATGCGAGAAAAATGCACAAGAGCAAAAAAGAAACTCCCGAACGGTAATTATCTTGATATCTGCCGTTCAGCATATGATTACCCTGTACGGATATATCGCTATGCTCAGCCGTATAAAACAAACAACGACTTGTACAGGTTCTGGTGAACAATGAAAATCGACAAGATCATAAACAAGCTTAAGAAGGGGCAGACAATAGATGTAATCTGGCTCGATGCATTTTCATCAACGAACGTTGGGTGGAAAACAAGCAACGATGAAATAGTAAAGGTCATGCCCATAAGTTCACTAGGCCGCTTCTGGTCTGTCGATGCCGAGTACTTGATGCTTGTTGCATGTCTTTCAATTCATCCAGAAGTTGAAACCATATATAGTCGTGAACTAAAGATACCACTTGGGTGTATAAAAGAATTACACGTAATGATGAGAAAGGAAAGAAACAAAAATGTGGCCGCTCGTAAAAATCGTTCTGTCTGATGCACGGCACATTGTCATTGTTGTGCTCGTCGTAATCACGCTTTGTACAGGTACAATTGCTGTATATGAAAAGTATCAGAGTATAAACAAGAGCAACAAGATCACAAAACTCGAAGACACAGTTGTGTTGAATGATAAGATAATACGCAGTCAGGCGGACAAGATCGAAATCTATGAGAACAATAGACGTCAGATACAGGATCACATGACGCGTATCGAACAATTGAACCAGGAAAATAAAAAGATGCTTGAACGCATAAGCACATTGAGAGGGGAAACGAAGAATGAAAAAATCAGTCAGGAGTTTATTGACGCTGTTAATGCTGTTGTTGATGATTTCAATAGCAGGGTGCGCGTCGAGAGCAATAGTGTGCCCCGAACAGGTACCGATTTATTGCCCGATGCCACAGGAGCCGATAATCACAAAGCTGGCAAGTAGACCTATCTTGACTGATGGACAGCTTGATGCGGCTCAGTTAGCTGATGTAATCAACATCATGAATGCCTATACGGAATATGCAAAGGGGTTAGAAAGCACGATAAAGTGCTATAGAGATTCACAACGAAGTAAATAAGGTGGGTTTGCTTGGCGGGGTGTTTTACTCCTTTCTACTCGTCAAGAACAGTGGGGTGACAATGATGCCACCCCACTAAACATCTTCAGTTACACTCAGATCGCATTTTCAATCGCTGTTCTGCTTTCTTTCATAAGCTCTTCTAGTGTGGCATTATTTTTTCCCCCTTCTTCTTTTCTGGTTGTGTCATGCTAGACCTCACTTTAGTCAATCTCCCAGCCTGAGTCAAACATTTCATCTATGCTCTTGAATTTCAGGATTGGGGCTCGTCTTATTTCATTCCGTGGTGCGAAGATGTTTGCGCGATAGATTGTAATCTCGCCGTCCTTACTGTCTTCAGCGAAGATAACACCGACATCATAGCGATCCTTCAGTATGGTACGTTTGATAACTGGAAGCATCGGATATCGAGGCCATTTTGCCTTGTTCAGAAAAAATGCTTTCTGATCGAATCTTGATTGTTCATTCATTACATTCACCTCTCTTTTTGTTTTTACTTGCCTCCATTTATCGTCGCAATCCCTTCTTCAATCAGGTCAATTCTTTCCGTGACCATCCTCCCATGGCCTGGATCACGGGGCATTGATCTGTTCCTTGCCTTTGCGAGTCGTGATGATGTGGATGGCGTCCACCTTACGGTCCTGTTGATGAAGGGCGAAAAGAATTTCCGTTATTACCTGGGGACTAAGCCCGACGACTGCGAGAAGGATGTTTTTCATAAATAAACCTTAGACACAAAGTTGACAGGCACAAAAAAGCAAAGGCACAGAGTTATTTGATTTTGGAAATCAGGTTGCTTAGCACCCGTTCGATTTCTCTGCTCGCTTCGAAACAAGATTCAAAATCCGAGGTTGAAATATAATTCAAATTTAGCGCAATCTGTAGCTGAGTTTGCAACGTATCTGCCCTGTTAGTTAGTCCATGGCTTTCCTCGCGAGGAAAATCGACGGCGAATCTGTACGCATCGGTTACCATATTCATCGCCTTTTGCCACGACCAGTTCCCGATAGGTCTTCATTCTTTGTGCCTCTGTACCTGTTTACTTCGTGGCTGCAATGGAAATCTTCCCCAAACCGAAGGTTGTCTGCTTTCCAAGGTGGGCTTTTTCGCAAAACCGGATGAGGGGTAGAAATTCTCCAAGATTTCCTCTGTAGGTGATGCTTCCGACAAGGCCGCCCATCAGCATGGCCTGTTCCTGCCGGTTGGAATATCTTTTCCAATCGAACCACCTGAGGGAAGAGGCTTCTGTGTCAATGTGTTTTGCCCTGTCTACAAGTCCCCTGTAATCGAGCGGCGGCTCCCCCTCACCGTGATATTCGTAAAGAGACGAGATGCGCCTCAACAAGGCCCTGACAAGGACATGGAAGGGTAATTCCGCCTTGAGGCCGTTCTGGTATTTCAGACGCAAAGGGGTGACCAGCTTCAGTTCGATTCTCTCCGTCCCGGCGTCTTGCTGTCCTGAGAGGGTTTCCAATTCCAGGCCCGGGCAGGGAGGGATCTCCCGGAGCTTTCCGTCTTGCCGCGAGTAAACAATTCGATCCCCGGCGCGTACGCATTCCAGCTTGAACTTACCGCGTCCGCCGTTGATGCGCCCACCGATTCCGGTGCCGCCGATCTGATTGAAGGCATAGACGAAGTAGGGGATGTAATCGTTGGCCTTGCCGAAAAGAATAAGGCTGAACTCAAATAGGGCGCCTCGCATGAGCATGGTTTCTTTACTCAAGGGGGCTCGATGACATAAGGAAGGGGCGGAGAGGCGATTCTTCTCCTGCCGTGCCGAGGACTGACGCCGTGGTCTCGAAGGTGTGAACGTAAATGCATTGCAGCCGAAGAATGCATTCCCTGCATTCCCGGTGCCTCAGGGCGCAGGCGACCTTTTTGAGGGCGTGGCCGAAGACCCCGCGGAAGCTGGATCCCTTGTATGCGGGCAACAGGGCGTCTTCAGTGAAGACGCACGAAAAGTTATACGAGCCGAAACGCATCCACCGCTCCTGGAGAATTTTCTAAGATGAATACCACAATATGGATGGGCTCGATTATAACGGCAATATTGCCGGATTGAATGCACGCAAATTCGGAAACGTCAGGTGATTACCTGAGG
>Ga0067045_1002723_pt1 | contig 56782 bp, 43 predicted proteins | sample TerdegcTABiofilm_FD_59184 | JGI IMG/M metagenome (GOLD analysis project Ga0067045, IMG submission 59184) | Combined Assembly of (Gp0054472, Gp0054536) Wastewater bioreactor microbial communities from Singapore -Terephthalate degrading...
CTTTACGGTCTCGCAGACCAAAAAATATGACGAACAGTAGCCTCCCTAAGCTGGTTCTTATCCAGCTCAGTTTACTAAATCTACCAGGCTAACGGTTGCTTTTTATCATTCCTCCTTTGTTCACAGCCTGAACATTTTCAAGGTATCATAGAGAAAAATCAGGTGTCAAGATAAGGCCATCTAGGGTCGGGAACATTTATTTTGTCAATTTCTGAGGCAATTTTTACAAGAAATGAATTTAATCGCTGTATACCTTTTCGGGTAAACTCAAAACCCTCGCTTTCCTTCACAAGGGCATATCCCTGTCTTTTCCAGTTCGCCAAAAGTTCCTCCAAGGGTGAAAAAAGATCAAGACCAAAAATTGATGCAAGTTTTTTAAAGGAGATACCTTCCCTGGTCCTCAATCCCATTAAGAAATGTTCCAGCAGAAACTGGTAAGGAGTAAGGGTTTCCTTCTGTATACCCCAGAGGTTCTTCTCACCCTGTAAAAAACTTTCCAGGTTTCTTGGGTTGGAATAGCGTACTGGCCCCTCTTGGGAGGGCAAGGTTGCAACTGCTCCGGGACCACAGCCAAGATAGGGTTCCATCCTCCAGTAACCTAAATTATGAAGGGATTCCATTCCCGGTTTTGAATAATTGGATACTTCATAATTCCTGTATCCTCTGGATTCCAAGTAATTAAAAGCCTTATTGAAATACAGATTTCTTTTATACTCGGAAAGATCCTTTATTTTTCCGTGAATGATATCCTCCTTCAAAGGCGTGTTGTTTTCAATAGTTAGATCATAGAGAGATATGTGGTCCGGATCTGCAGCAATTGCTAGGGATAGATCCTTATACAACCCCTCCTCCGACTGACCAGGAAGTCCGCAGATAAGATCGAGGGAGAGACTTCCCGGCCAGGTTTCCAGATGTTGGAGAGCCTGGTATATCTCCTTGGGAGTTGTTATTCTTCCTATTCTGTTTAGAAGAAGGGGGTCGAAACTTTGAATTCCAAGGCTGATCCTGTTTATTCCCCGGTCCTGGCAGAGAGATAAAAGATCCCTGTACAGGGATTCCGGATTTGCCTCAAGGGTGTATTCTCCGGCTGCTAATGCAATCCCTTCCAGGTGTTTAAGCAGCTTATCAAGCTGTGGCAGTGGAAGTATGGAGGGTGTTCCGCCTCCGATATAAAGGCTTTTAACATTAGGTCTGTTTAATAGGTTAAAGAAATAATCAAATTGCTTAAGAGTTTCCTCTAGCACCTGCAGGGATTTACTTTCCGAGGTGATGGGAAGGGAAAAAAAATCACAATACCGACACTTGCTTTTACAGAAGGGAATATGAAAATAGAGGGATATCATCGGAATCGTATTTTAGGCCAGTAAGAAAGAAGAATCTTATGCCTTATGTTTTCGAAGGAAACAGCCCCCCAGGACAAGGAATCCTGGGATCCCCCTCTGTTATCCCCTAACAGAAAATACTGATCCTCTTTTAAGAGAAGTTCGTCACAGCTTCCCATGAGGATGCTGTAGAATGCGGATTCTTTCTCTTCTGGGGGAAGAATATTGTACTCCCTTTTTATTAGTTCAAATTCCCGAATAAAATGTTCCTGGTCCTGGGGTTTAATGAAGGCTATAAAATCCTCAACCTTAATTGTATCTCCCGGTAGGGCGATAATCCTTTTTGTCATAATGGGATTCTCAAAGGTATCCTTTTTACTGTTTTTAAGAGTTCTTTTCTGCAGGGTGAAGAATTTTATTACAGGATCCACGAGGTTTATATACCAGGGTTCAGCGGTTTTATAGGGGGGGTTGAAAAGAACAAGATCCCCTCTTTTTGGTTTAACAAAACCAGGCAAACGGATTTCTGTAAAAGGTACAAAAACGCCATAAGCTAAGGGGGTTGCAAGGATTCTTTCCTCCTCGGATAGGGTGGGTTTCATTGAATTTGTGTCGATCCTATAGGGTGTTATCAGAAAAGAGGAGAGGATCTGATAAAAAAGAAAAACAAAGAAACAGAATTTGATAAGACTGAAAACTCTCTTTCTTCTTACTTTATGGATATTGTAGGTGACAAATCTCTTTCCACGGTTTCTGGCAGTCATAAGCCGTCCTGTTTATCTGATGGATCCGATTCTATTCAGAGGCCAGTATTTAAAGGCTCCCTTTCCAAGAACCTTTTTTACTTGAACAGGTCCAAAGTACCTTCCATCTCTGGAATTATCCCTATTGTCTCCCAAAGGGAAAACCCATCCCTCCGGTATGTACCATCCAAGTTCACCCTTCCACCAGTTGCTGCCGTATCTTTTATCCTGGGGATAGAGAGCGTATAGAGCCTGGTTTCTCCAATATACCCAGGCATAAAGATCCGCCTGAGCATATTGTTTAGATTGGGATGTTACAGGATTGTCGAGGGAGATGCGTATTCCCGCTTGTTGGTAGGCATCCTGAAAGGCCTGAGCCTTTATAGAGGGGTACAGATCCTGGGTAAGCAACCTTCTTGTATTGTCCTGATTATAAGAAAGTCCTAAAAATTCCTTCTCTGGAAGCCATTCCGAGAACCCGGGAGGTTTGATGTAAAGATTTCCATTTATAAAACGAAGTCTGTCTCCTCCAACACCAGCCGCTCTTTTAATAAGGAAATGCACCCTTGGATTTCCAAACTCATCCCTGTCTATGTCTACCAGGGAGAAGGTGATCATATACAGTACCCTTTGAATAAGGTCAAACCAAGGTCCCTTGGAGATATAGGTTGGATTCTCAAAGGTTATAACATCCCCTCTTACAGGTTTTACAAAACCATTGATTTTTGCTACTCCAGGAAGTAGCTCCGGGCCATAGATAAGTTTGTTTACAAAGATACGGTCCCTAATCATCAGGGTGGTTTCCATGGAACCGGAGGGAATCTGATAAGCCTGGAAAAGAAACTGGTTTATTAAAAGAACCCAGAAGGCAGCTTCTAAAATTGCCTGGATCCAGTCTAAAACAGGGTTCTTCTTTTTTTGTTTTTCCTTTCTTTTAAGTTTTCTTCTCTTTCTTAAAGTAAGAAAGGATTCAGTTTTAACTTGAAGCAGAGTTAAAAAATCTTGCATAGTGATGAAGATTATCACGGTTTTCTTGTCGTTGACAAGGGATTCCTCTATTCCTATAATTCCCCGATATGGGCAAGAGAAAGGAACCTCAGGTTCAGGAAGAGATAAAAGTAAAACTACCAAATTTTCTTGGGATAAAACCGGGAGTTTACCTGGCTTTTATCTACTCCTTTTTTATTCTGCTTATTATATTTTTTATTTTTTTCTTTCCCGGTATCAGTAAAAACGGATCAAAAGTTAATTTGACCTCCCTTCCTTCAGGGGCTTCCGTGTATTTAGACGGAGTATATGTGGGTTATACACCCCTTGAAATATTTATTCCTAGGGGTAAAAGGGAGATCTCTTTAAGAAAAGAAGGCTTTAAGGAATTAAAGGTTGTTGAGTCCCTTAGAGGTCGGGTATTTGGCAGTCTATTTTTTCCGAGGAAGGTAAGCTTAAATTATTCTTTAGATTTGTCTAGCAAATCAGAGTATCTTTTCTCTCTACTGGAAGAGTATTCCCATTGGTCCTCTGTAGCACCCTATGCAGAAAACTATCAGCCTCCTTTAATAATTTCTGAGGCTTTAGCGGTACTTGCAGTTTCAGGAGAGATTTCAAAAGAGGAAGGTTGTGATATTTTATACTTTTTAATGAATTACATTAATTCAGAAACCTATCTGACTCAGACAATCTCAGCAGCTCAGGCAATACTTTCGAATGGAAATCCGATTACTCCCCTTGGATTTATCCAAAACGTAGACTTTTTTATAAAACTTCAAGCAAAATATAAAAACATTCCCTTTCTCCTCTCCTCACTGTTAGACGAGCAGGCAAGGGAAGTTATTTCAGAAACCGATATCTCTAAATACCGGGAAAAGTACCAGGATCTACTGGAGGATTTTCAAGGTATAACCATCGAAAACAGGGACAGGCCAGTAACTCTGGAAGATCTTGTCTTTATTCCTTTTAGGGGTGGAGAGTTTATTATGGGTAAGACTCCCTTTACCGAATCCCACTCCCATCCTGTTTTGGTGAAACCATTTTACCTTGCCGATCGTCATATTACCAACGCACAATACTCCCGCTTTTTGGTGGAAAATCCGGATTGGAATTTCCGTAATAAATCCACGCTTATGGAAAAGGGATATATTACGGAAGAGTATCTCAATGGTTTCGTTCCAATGAAGGATCCGAATAAACCTGTAACCTATATCTCTTACCATGCCGCCCTTGCCTACTGCCAATGGCTTCAAAAAAAACTACCACCCTCCTTAAATGGTTACACCATAAGACTGCCTAGGGAGGAGGAGATGGAATGGGCTGCTGTAACAAGCGGAACTGCGGTAAGGGTTTTCGGCGAGAAGGAGGGACCTCTTCCAATAACCCAGGATAGATCAGATGAAAACGGGGTGTATGATATTCTAGGGAATCTTTGGGTATGGTGTGAAAACGTCTATTCTCCAGCGGGTTACTTTTTAACCTCCTGGGAACCCTCTTTTAAAGAACCTATACCTCCCTTAACCCGGCCACCAGAAAGGGTTGTACGGGGTGGAAGCTGGGCAAACAATCCAAGAGAGTTAGATCCACAAACCAGGGGTTCTCAGCCAGAGGCGTGGTGTACACCCTTTGTGGGTTTTCGACCAATTCTGGTCAGGAATTAGTTTATGGCCAAGGAAAAGGGAGAAATTAAGATCCTGGCAGAAAACAGAAAGGCCAGGTATGATTATTCAATTATTGAATCCCTGGAATGCGGAATAGAATTGGTGGGCACAGAGGTTAAATCTTTAAAAACAGGAAGATTCTCCTTTACCGATTCCTATGCAAGGATTAAGGAAGGAGAGTTATTTCTGGTGGGTTTTCACATTACCCCCTACCCCTTTGGCAATCTTTTTAATCATGATCCGGATAGAGAAAGAAGACTTTTAGTGCACAAACAGGAGATCAAAAGACTTAAGCGTAAGACCGATGAAAAGGGTTATACCTTGATACCCTTAAAGATTTATTTAAAAAAGGGCTATGTGAAGCTTGAGATCGGAATTGCGGTGGGTAAAAAAATGCATGATAAAAGAGAAGCCATTAAGGAGAGGGATCAAAAAAGGGATCTCCAGAGGGAGATGAGAAACAGGGTTTAATTATCTCATGTTAACTGGTCTAACAATAATCTTCGGTTTTCTTTTTCTCGGAGACCTTATAAAAGAGGTTTTAAACCTACCAATACCGGGTAATGTTCTTGGAATGATTCTTCTGTTTTTTTCCCTTATTATTGGTTTTGTACCTCTAAAGAGTGTGGAAAAACCTTCTTCTCTTCTGCTGGGAGTAATGGGGATCTTTTTCGTACCTGCAGGGGTGGGGATAATTGATCAGCTGCAGACTCTAAAGCGATTTCTTGTTCCTGCCTTATTAGCCATTACCCTTAGCACCCTGATAACACTGATTTTTACTGGCTATGTTTTCAAGTTTTTTTATAAAAAAAAGGATGGAAAAAGGGAATGAACAGTGTATCTTCCCTATCCAGTCCTATTTTTTTTATTCTCCTGACTCTAGCTGTATACACTGTCTCAGATACTATTTATAAAAAACTTAAGACTCCCCTGATTCACCCTGTCTTTGTAACCATGGTATTGCTGATTCTAATTCTACTTATTTTTAACATACCCTATGAAAGGTATATGAAGGGTGGGCAGATTATTAGTTTTTTTCTAGGACCCTCGGTGGTTGCCCTAGCAGTTCCCTTATATAAGGAAAGAAAACGAATAGCGGAGAATCTTGCAGCTTTATCCATTACTGTTCCCTTCGGTTCCCTGGTTGGTATTCTCTCTGCCCTTATTCCCGGTCGATTATACGGTCTATCCCCGGAGGTTCTGGTTTCTTTGGCCCCAAAATCCGCCACTACTCCCATTGCCATAGGGATTGCAGCCTCTTTAGGGGGGCTCCCCGATTTGACTGCCGCCATAGTGGTTTTTACCGGCCTTTTTGGTGTAATAACCGGTCCCATTCTTTTAAAATTGTTGGGTCTAGTGGAGGATGCAGTTTTTGGATTTGCCCTTGGTTTTGCCTGTCATGGGATTGGAACTGCAAAGGCATTAGAGAGGAGTGAGACAGCAGGAGCTTATTCAGGTCTTGCTCTGGGACTAAATGGTCTCGCTACTGCGCTCCTCACCCCTTTGTTATTCAATCTTCTTTTCTGAAAGTCTTTTAAGTCTCCGGTTTTAATCGGTTTTTAAATTCTACCTTTACATTTTTCCAGGCATTTAGGATGAAAGCAAGAAGAACCGAAAGAAAGAAACCAGCCATGGTTCCCACTATACAGATTATTGCCCTGCTGGGTTTAGATTTTTCTTCCGGTGCAATGGCAGAATCTATAATCTCCACAAAAAGGGTGTCTTCTACCTCCGTAAGTTTTAAATTCTCCAGACTGGCAAGAAGGCCTCCATAGATCTTTGATGCTATCTCCAGTTCCTGCATGATATTCTGGTATCTTATAACAGCCTCGGGAGTATCCATCAGGGAGGGGCGGTTCAAGGTTTGGGAGGGTTGAATGAGAGAATCAATCTGCTGGTTGACTGCCTCTAGCTGTGTTTTAAGGGCAATTATCTTTGGATTATCCACGGAGAGGGCGCTCTCCAGGCGGGAAAGCTCAATCTCGGTTGATATTTTCTGTTGGATTAAAGAGGAATAGAGAGCCATGGTTTGTTCCACCTGGCCCTGAGGAGTGAGGATTCTCGTGGATTTCTGATACTCCGTCAGATCATTCTGCAGAGATTTTACCTTTGCTTCCTGTTCTGCGATCTGGCTTTCCAGGAGCAATCGGTTTTTCTTGCTAACAGTCATCGCTTTCTCATTAAGAATAGACTCCAGGAGGATCACCGCACGATTTGCAATATCCCGGGAGAGTTCCGGATCCTCTGTTAAGGCAGATACGGTTATTATTCCTGTTTTTTCATCCACCGAAACAGTGAAAACCTCTTCCCGGAAATAATCCAGGGTAACTCCAAGCAGGGTTCTGGGAGGTTTAATAGATTCTGGTTCTTTAATAAGGCTTCCGGTAAGTTTGAGGTCCTGTATTATCCGTTCTGCAAGGGTCCTGCTTTTAAGTATTGCCTGGATTTTTGCCACTGGGCTTGACTGCCCAGTGGTAGGGAGGGTTATCCCTGCCATTTGAGCAAGACTGGAGTACTGGGACAAGTTTGAACTCTGATCTTTTGAAATCGGAAGAACTGTAGCAGAGGCGCTGTATAGATTTACCTGCAGAAGGGCGTAAACTACAGACCCAACGGCAGCAATAAGGGTGATGCCAAGAATCAGAAACTTCTTTTTCCAAAGTACTACAAAGAGATCCAGCAGGCTGATCTCATCCTCTTCTACAGGTATTATCTGGTTTTCTCTCTCTTTCATCATTCAAAGGTTCTCATCAATGCAACGGTGGATACGGCAGTACTAATAAGCTGGCCGACTATTTGTACCACATCCCGGATTACAGGTAAAGCGGTGCTGTACTTTTGTGGTTTTCTTGGAATGTAAATTGTATCTCCAGGGGATAGATTCCACTTAAGCAAGGTAGGAGTAAAGATATAGAAATCTCTCGTTCTCGCACTTTCCAGCCTTCCATTTGCTCTTACAATATAGGCATTTGTAAGATCTGCATCAGGGCTTATCCATCCGGCAGCATCCAGGGCATCCTTAACCTTTAGTCCAGGGGTATAGGAGATGGTTATCTGGTTCATTGATTCCCCAAGGATCATGATATAATTGGGTGTTTTGGGTATAAAAATCATATCATCCTTTTCCAGCACTATATCCGCGGCGGAACCCTTCAATTGATCGTAGGATTGGGGGGGTTCTATGGAGATGCGGCCTAGGGTAGACTGATAAAGCTCCTGTAGCCTGGTCAATTCTGCTTCCTGGGCTGCAAGCATTAAACTGGCATTCAGTGCTGCTGTTTCTGCACCCTCACTGCTCTGCTCCTGGGCCTTGGCGGTCTGCAAATCCTGGGAAGCCTTTTGCTGGGTTGTCTGAATAGAGGCAATAAGCTTATCTATATACTGTTTCTGGGCAGTGGCAATGCTTTTCCTTATGACTACTAACCCGGGAAGATAGGCATCGGCGGTTAGATCCCCTGCCAAGGCTAAGGCATCGGATAACCGCATTCCCGACGAAAATTCAATTGCTTGGGGAAACACAACCTCTCCCCGGACTAGAACCAGATCGGCCCTTTCGTCCGGTAAGAGTGTTTGAATGTTGACCTTGTCGCCTGCCTGAAGAAGGATATTAACGGTTCCGCTTTTTACAAGAATATCGTAGAGATAGTGTAATTCCTGCTGGCCGTCCTGGCGAGTAAGAATAGCTTTGAGATTCCGGGCATCCTCCTTAAGTTTTACAGATCTTAAGGCCTCTAGAAGGGTCATTCCAGGATAATAAGCAAGAGCCTTAGCCTCCTGGATCTCTCCAGAGATCATAACCGGGGCGTAGATTCTCTGCAGAGAGATGATTACCCGGTCCCGGGGCTGTAAAACAAGATCCTCCTCCCCTTTAAGGATCCTATCCGGGACAAAGTCTTGGAGTGAGATATTTCCCTGGTCATCGGTCCGCTGGATAACGGCATATTTTGTATCTGCTTCAATGGATAATTCCATCTTCTTGAGAAAATCAGATAACAAAAACCCTTCAGACCAGGCGTAGGGGCCGGGATAACGTACATAACCATGGGCAACAACAGTCTCGGGGAATTCGTCCAGGGAGATAGATTTGGGCTCCTCCCCCATCTTAAAGAACTGGATCGTATCGAGAGGTTCCAGAATAATATCCTTTATCCCGTCGATTATCTCCCTGGGAGAGAAGGTTAAGGTTCTCTTTCTTGCATTTCCCTTAATTCCTACAATTTGGGCATAGAAGACATTGGTTTCCGGAAGAAGCTGACTTTCATCTAAAAGATCACTAAGCTTACGACCCTCATTCCAGGCATAGACACCTGGGTAACGGATCGGTCCTTTTATTACTATTGTATCTACGAAATCATTGAAAAGGAAATTCTCTGGTTCAATTCCAGCCTGGTAGAAGGTTACTATATCCTGGTTCTCTAAGGCAAAATCAGTCTTACCGGAAAGGATATCCTGGGGTGCAAAGGTAAAATTAAGGTTTTTCCCCCCTGGGCCCACCCTTTTTACTGTGGCAAAATAGAGATTCGTATCCGTCAGAACCTGGGCAAGGGATAAGATTCTCTTTAAGGTTACGCCCTCCCTAAGTTCATAACGGTCTGGGAACTTAACCCAGCCCTCTACGAAAACAAGATTCTCTATATATTCTTTTACAAAGGGTACAGCCACTACATCCCCATCCCTTATCTGAGAACTGGAGAATAGGGGGTCCTTTAATGCCCCGTCGGTAATGGAGCGCTGTTGACCTTGGATTCTTACCAGGGAGATTTTGTCTTCAAAGGCAGAAGGGAGAACCCCTCCAGCAAAGGTTAGCAGGTCCCGTACATTCGCACTGCCCTTTACTTCATAAACCGCGGGTCTTCTGACGGCTCCAGCTACAGCGGCTACGGTTCCTATACCTGGAATAAGTATCGCATCCCCCTCTTTTACCCTTACATCCACCTGTCTCCCAAAGATAAGGATATCGTAAAGATCAATAGTAATAGAGGGAGATCCTTTTCTGGTAAGCTTGATATCCCTTAGACTGCCGGTTTTCATAACTCCGCCAGCCTTGGACACAACATCAAAAAGAGTATCCACCGCTGTTGCCATTATTGTGCCAGGTTTATTGACAAAACCAGCCACAGAAACAGGGAATTCCCTTAAGGCAGAGAGGGTAAGGCTCATCTCGAGACGGCGGAATTTTTTATCCAAGGCAGATTTAATTAATTTTCGTACTGTTCCAAGTTCTTCTCCCCAAACCGTCAGCTGACCTACAGAGGGAACGAAGACACTTCCATTCCTGTCTACCACCAGTTCAAACTGCTGGGGAAGTTCCTTTATATCCACAGGATCTCCCCAAAGGTAGGCAATCAACACATCCCCTGGGCCAAGCTGATAATCATCCCCTACGGAGGTAACTGTGGGAGAGACCTCCCGGATAAAGAAATCGTAGCCATACTGCCTAAGGACTGGTTCACTCTCCGGTACCGAGGATGCGATCATCCTCTCTATGGAAGAGAGCTCCTTGGGTATGGTCCTTGTGATAGGAAGGACCGATTCTTCCGCTTTTTCTGCTACTTCCTGTGTTGAAGAGGGTTCTGAAGCCTCAGAAAGGCCTTGTATCGCTGTAGGGGCTGTGGGAGAGGATTGAACTGCACCGCCGTTGGATGGTGAAAAGATATTACTCCCCGACGGCAGGGCACCGGAAGGAAGGGAAGAACCAGGTATGCCGGGTCCTGGGAGGGTCTGAGAAAATAGAGATTGAATAAGGAAAAGAAAGAATAGGACTAGAGTGGATCTGCGAAAACTCTTCATAATTACTCCACTTTATAATGAAAATTGGGAGGGTTAAGGATTTTATAACCCAGACCTGACCGGCTGCAAAGTTCTGGAGAGTCAGGACTCTGGAGGTGGCGGGAGTCGAACCCGCGTCCTAAAGGGCACGATATAAGTTTCTACAAGCTTAGTCTCTTCTTAATTTTTAGATAAGGGCTGGTGAAGAGGCTTACCCTCCTTATCCTAAGGCCGGTTTATTTTCCCTAAGAGTTACGGCTCCTTCCCTCAGGTGAGTCCCGGTTTATTACAAGCAACACCAGGCTTCGGAACAGCATCCTGGGTACCCGTGGCTGCTTAATTAAGCGGCCAGTGCGTAGTCAACGTTATCGTTGGCAGTTAATTTTTTTTGCCGCTTTTAGGAGATCGGCACTCCGCCTGCAACTTATAACTATGCAATCCCTTAATCGAAACCCTGACACCCCCCGGTTGTTAAAGTTATTATATGAAGAATATAAATGCTTAAGACAAAATAATCAAGGCTGATATTAATGGCAGCCGTGATGATTACAGGCTCCCTCAAGGGAGAGTTCAGAAAGGCTGCCTTTGAGAAGCTCCTGTATCCCCTCTTCTATGGTGTAAGGTTTATCAATAACATAAACTTTGATACCCATCTGATTTAACAGATTGACTGCCCTGGCTCCCATTCCCCCACAGATTACCGCCTGAACCTCTTCATCCCTGAGCAGGGCTGTGGGTTGACATTGTCCATGGTTGTGTTCCTGATTGGAGTTATCAATGTACTTGTAACTGTTCGTTTCACTGTTATAGAGAACAAAACAGGGTGCACTTCCAAAATGGCCGTAGATATCGGCCCTCGGATCTCCGGTAATTTCTGCAGGTACTGCAATTTGCATATCTCTCTCCTAATTATTCAATATTGCGACAGCATCGCCGCTTCTTTGTACAAACTCTGGAATTCTCCAGAGAAATACAATTAGACTGAATTATATTACCTCCTCCTATGAGCAGGGCTTTTTCATTATACAGGGCGTCAGCTATTTTCCTTCTAGCCTTAAGAAGGATATTCCCGAAGGTTTGTCTGGAAATACCCATTCTCGCTGCCGCATCCTCCTGGTAGAAGCCTTCAAGATCGGCAAGTCTGATACTTTCAAACTCATCCAAGGTAAGGGAAACGATTTCCATATTATATCTCACCGGGCCTGCGGGTTTGAATAAAAGAGTCTCCCTTTCTCCCTCTATAAACCGGCATTTTACAGGTCTTGGCACATTCTTTTCCTACTAGTAAATAGCATATGCCAATAATACGAATAAATCGATTTATTGTCAATATTTATGTTAAAACGGCAAAGATATCTGATCGGGTTATTTCGTTTTTTCTTGAAAAAGAGGGTTAAACAATCGTATAATCTTGTACAATACAATAAATATTTGATTCCCTAGAAGGAAAATAAAAATGAAGCAGACAATTGTAACCATGTTGGAAAACGCCCTTAAAGAGTTTCCGGAAAGATCCTATGTAAATAAAAAAACCGATACAGGTTGGATTTCCTACAATTTCCGGGAGGTGTTTGAAAAAACAAAAGCCCTGGCTGCATGGTTGCAGAAGGAGGGGTTAAAACCAGAGGACAGGGTAGCGATTCTTTCCGAAGGAAGCCCTGAATGGGTCATTACAGAGTTTTCGGTTATACTGTCCCGAGGTATCTCTGTTCCCCTTTCCATCAAGCTTCTTCCTGAAGAGGTTGGCTTTAGAATAAATCACTCCCAGGCTCTCTTCATTGCCCTTTCCAAGAATACCCTGGACAAGGTTCTTAAGATCGCCGGAAATATTGAAAAGGCTATAAAATTCCTATATCTGGATGAGGATTTCGAAGAGATCAAAGAAAGGTTTCTAAGTTCGGGTATCCCGGAAGAGAGGGTTTTTCCCATCACCCGATGTATGGATGAGGGGAGAATCCTCCTTAGAGACGAGAACAGAGAGACTGGATTAAGGAGAATCCTGGAGAGCATCCAGGAGGAGGACATAGTTACAATCTCCTATACCTCCGGCACCACCGGGAATCCTAAAGGAATAATGCTTACCCATAAAAACTATTATTCCAACTGCCAGGATGCTGTCGAAGCTTTTCAGGTTCCTGTCTGCGGCTACAGCACCCTTCTGATTCTTCCCTGCGATCACTCCTTTGCCCATACGGTGGGGCTCTATGCTGCCATTGTAAGGGGAATTACCCTATATTTTGTGGATGCCAGGGGCGGAGCCATGGGGATCCTAAGAAATATTCCTGGTAATCTTCTGGAGGCATCTCCGGTTTTTCTTCTTACTGTCCCTGCCCTTTCTGGAAACTTTATGAAAAAAATAATTTCCGGAGTATCGGAAAAGGGAAAATTTGCTGAATTCCTATTTAACAAAGGAATTGAGGCTGGAATTAAATACTACGGTGATGGGTATAATAAACCACCTTTGATTACCAGGCTACTGGCTCTGCCCTGGCACAGACTGGCAGAGGCTTTGGTTTTTAAAAAGATAAGAGCCACCTTTGGAAAAAACATAGGCTTTTTTGTTGGCGGTGGAGCTCTCCTGGACATTAAACAACAAAGATTCTTCAATGCCCTGGGAATGCCCGTTTATCAAGGCTATGGTCTTACAGAGGCTTCCCCGGTAATTTCCTCCAATACACAGTTTGCCCAGAAACACGGCACCTGCGGAAAACTTATGGCTTCGGTAGAATGCAGGATTATACGGGAAGACGGCTCTACTGCTGCTCCAGAAGAAAAGGGGGAGATAATAATCCGTGGACCTAATGTCATGAAGGGATACTATAAGAATCCTGAGGCAACAGCAGAGGCTCTAAAGGATGGGTGGCTCCATACTGGTGATCTTGGGGTTATGGATAAGGATGGTTTTCTCTTTGTCAGTGGAAGGGAAAAGGCTCTCCTAATCTCTTCGGACGGGGAAAAATATTCCCCCGAGGAGATAGAGGAGGCGATAATAAACTGTTCTTCCGTGGTGCATCAAGCCATGCTGTACAATGATCATTGCCGGTATACCAGCGCTCTTATTGTTCTGGATCTAGAGGGGACAAAGAAATTCCTTTCCTCTTTGGCGGAGAAATACCCGGAAAGGATTTTGCAGCATCTTGCAGATAAAATCTTTGCCTATAAGAAGGATCCCTACTATGGCAAAAGGTTTCCTTCCGCATGGTGTCCAATTACTTTTTATATTATTCCAGAGGCTTTCTCGGAACAGAATCAGCTACTTAATTCCGCAATGAAAATGGTGCGGTATAAAATCGAGGAACGATATAGAGCTGAGATTGCCTATCTTAATACACCGGAGGGAAGCAGACCTGTTAATTCGGAAAACCTTAAAGCTTTGGGTAGGTATATCACACCATGAATAAACAGGTTATCAAATCCGACGCTCTTTTACTTTTAACTGCCACGATCTGGGGTTTTGCCTTTGTTGCTCAAAGAGTTGGAATGAACTATCTGGGTCCATTCTGGTTTTCTGGTCTCAGGTTTGCTTTGGGGGCTTTGTTTCTCCTTCCGATTTTTCTTATTAAAAAAGGAAAGCCCACTCCCGGAGAAATATTCACTCCCCATACCCTTAAGGTCTCACTTTTTGCTGGATTTGTTCTTTTTATCGCCGCAAACCTGCAACAGATAGGTCTAAAGTATACCACCGCCGGGAAAGCAGGGTTTATTACAGGGTTGTACGTTGTTCTTGTACCCCTGACAGGAATCTTTTTAAAAAAGAAAACAGGCCTGAATGCCTGGATCGGCGCTGTTCTTGCGGCCCTTGGTTTATACCTTCTTTCTATAACAAAAGGTTTCTCCATGGCTAGGGGAGATTTTCTTGTATTCATCGGGGCATTTTTCTGGACCGCTCATATACTGGTGATAGACCGATACTCACCGGAACTGGATTCCCTTGTATTATCCCTTGGACAGTTTTCTGTATGTTCTATTCTAAGCCTCTTTGTTGCCCTTCTTACTGAGAAACTGCCACCGGGAAGTGTGGTTCCTGCCCTTCCCTCACTTCTCTACGGAGGTATTTTATCCATTGGAATTGCCTATACCCTTCAAGTGGTGGCACAGAAAACGATACAGCCGACCCATGCATCGATTATAATGAGTCTGGAATCTGTTTTTGCACTGGTGGGAGGTGTTTTGTTTCTCTCGGAAGGCCTTACACTGCGATCTCTACTGGGGTCGGCCCTGATGCTTCTTGGAATGATAATTTCGCAAGTGAAGGTTCAGATTAAGGAAAGGTTTTTAAAATCAGAAATATAAAATAAAGGATAACTATGAAAAAAAATAAAACTGTAGGCAGTCTTATCGGATTAGCGGTTGGGGATGCTCTGGGTGTTCCGGTGGAATTCGTAAGCAGGAAGGCCCTGTTAAAACATCCCATAACGGAGATGCGGGGGTACGGCACCCATAACCAGCCCCCAGGCACCTGGTCGGATGATACCTCCCTAACCTACTGCCTTGTAGAAAGTATCCTGGAGAGGGGCTTCGATATCGAGGATCTTGCCAGCCGGTTTATCCATTGGTATGAATCAGGATACATGACTCCCTTTGGAAGGGCTTTCGACATAGGGAATACCACTAGAGAGTCGATTTTAAGAATGAAACAGGGGATTTTCCCAGAGGAAGCTGGTGGAAAGGGAGAGAGGGATAATGGCAATGGTTCTCTCATGCGGATTCTTCCAGGAGCCTTGTATTTCCACAATTCCCCAGTACCCCTTCTTTACAAAGCGGTGTGTACTCTTTCATCTGTTACCCATGGTCATCCTAGGAGTATTCTGGCCTGTTTTTATTATTCCCTGCTTGTAAGGGAAATTCTCTTATCCGATTTATCGAAAGAAGAGGCATTAAGAAAAACCCTGAACACCTTTCTCGAATATGAACACCTTTTTAATTTTAATAACAGGGAAACGGAAGTCTCCTATATAAAAAGAATTGTTTCTTGCGTTCTTGGCTCTCCCGAGGAAAAGGAGATCTCTGCCGACGGATATGTATTAAATACCTTAAAAGCCTCCCTTGCCTCTCTGCTTAAAAGAGGATCCTTTCCTGATTCAATTCTTTACGCTGTCAACCTTGGGGATGATTCGGATACCACCGCTGCTGTTGCGGGGGGTCTGGCTGGGATCTATTACGGTCTTGAGGGAATTCCTGGCAGGTGGAGGGAAACTCTTGTAAGTCATGACAAGCTACTGGAAAAGGCTATGGCCTTAGGGGCTTTTATGTTCAGAGAGATCCCCTTTCCCGGTTCCTACTGGGTACTTCCCGGGAAACTTCTTGCAGGGGGGTTCCCCAAAAATAAATCAAAGGAACTTGACAAAAAAAAGTTAGAGTCCCTGGTGGATTGTTCCATTAACGCCATAATAGATCTTACAGAAAAAACCGAAGGCTGTTTTAAGGATCAAAGGATCCCCTATGAGGAACTAATAAGAAGAGTGGGAGAATCAAAGGGTGTAGATCTGTATTACAAAAATATTCCAATAAAGGATTGTAGTATTCCAGGTTATGAAAAGGCAGGTTTGATCTGTTCTACCCTGGACAGGTGCCTGATGGAGGGAAGGAGTATCTATATTCACTGCTGTGGAGGCCACGGAAGAACCGGAACAGCCCTTGGCTGTTGGCTTCTCCATAAGGGCTTGGCCGACAAGAGTACCGTTCTCTCCATAATCGATTCCCTACATAAACCGATCAGTGAGGGTTTTATTCCCTCCCCCGAAACAAAGGAGCAGAGGGATTTTGTTTTGGCTTTTCAGGATTAATTCTAGGTAGAATACAGGAGGAGCTTTAAATGAGTGAAGAAAAGAAAGGGATGAAGGGATACTATGGTATCACCTTCCTGATCGGTCTTGGATTTTTTACCATGGGTCTTATGGACCCTCTTTACGACACCTATGTGCCGGTCTTTCTTAACAAGTATAATTTAACTGATTTTCTTTCCGGTTTAATCATGGGTCTGGATAATCTCTTTGCCCTGCTCTTTATACCGGTAGTCTCCGCTCTATCGGATAAAACAATAACTCCAATTGGAAGAAGAATGCCCTATATTCTGGTTACTCTTCCTTTGACAGCGTTATTTTTTGCTCTGCTTCCCAATTCCGCATTAAAATCCCTGGCTGTTTTAATAATCATCATATTCTTTCTGAATGTATTTAAACAAGCAGCCCGGGGTCCTGTGGTCGCTCTTATGCCGGATATTATCCCCGGGGAATACCGATCCGAGGCAAATGGAGTTATAAACACAATGGGAGGTTTGGCTGCCATAATCGGCACAGTGTTTCTTGCCAGACTGTACGACGTGTCTGTAAAACTTCCCCTTTTTGGAGAGATGCGGGTACCCTTCGGAAATGGGACAGACAGCGAAAACTACATAGGCAAACTACCCTTCCTGATTTCCGGTATCCTCGTTGTTGTGGCGGTGATTCTTCTTTTTATCTTTGTTAAGGAGAGGAAAGGAAAAAAGGAGATGAAAGAAGAGGAAAAGCTTTCCATCCTTCAATCTCTTTCCATGATTTTAGGGGGAAAGGATAAAAGTGCCCTCCTGATTCTTATCTCTCTTCTATTTTGGTTTATCGGTTATCAGGGAATGCTTCCCTGGGTCGGAAGATACTCTATAGAATTTCTAGGCCTAAAACCAGGCTTGGCAGGATATTCCGCCGGAATGGTGGGAATAGCCTATGCCCTCTTTGCCATACCTTCAGGTTTGATTGCCCATAAAATAGGAAGGAGAAAAACCATAAGAATCTCCCTGGTATTTATCTGCGGGATTGTGATCCTTATCTATCTGCACCATCCTCTGAGCAAGGTACTGGGGTTATCCTTCACTGCCACATATATGAGTTTTTGGGCTTTGTTGTTTTTTTTCGGAATGTTCTGGGTTTCCGTCATTACCAACTCCTTTCCCATGCTCTGGCAAATGGCGACCTATTCCAATATGGGAATATATACCGGCTTGTATTATTTCTTTTCCCAGTTGGCTGGAATTATTGCTCCCGGATTCACAGGATTTCTTCGGGATCTCTTCGGCCACAGAGCCATATTTTTAAATGGAGCGGTTTTTATGCTTGCTGCATTCATTATAATGGGTTTTGTTAAAGGAGGAGAACCGAAGAAGGAAAATTAGAAAGAGGTTCTTTTATTCCCATTCGATGGTGGCGGGGGGTTTACTGGAGATATCGTAGACAACCCGCCCTATTTTTTTTACCTTGTTGGTAATGAGGGCGGAGATCTCCAACAGATCCTGCATATCGAAGGGATAGACATCGGAGGTCATTCCGTCGATGGATACTATCGCTCTTAAGGCAAGAACATAACCGTATTCCCGGAGGTCTCCTGCAACACCTACCGAACGGATCGGTAATAGAACACAGAAAGCCTGCCAGATCTTATTATACAGTTCGCGTTTTTTCAGTTCCGATATAAAAAGCTTATCTGCCTCTCTTAGAAGGTCGCACTTCTCCTTTGTTACCTCCCCCAGAATCCTTACTGCAAGACCGGGTCCGGGAAAGGGATGCCGATAAACGATTTTTTCCGGAAGACCGAGGTTCAAGCCAAGGCTTCTCACCTCATCCTTATAAAGTTTTGAAAGTGGTTCTATAATAAGCCCTGCTGCTCTTTTTGCCTCTACGAGGGGGGAACGGACATTATGATGGGATTTTATTACCTTTGCCTTATTCCCTACCCCTTTACCCGATTCTATAAGATCCGTATACAGGGTTCCCTGGGCTAGAAAGGAATTCCCTATGCCTAGCTTGTTTATCTCCTCTTCCTGCAGGGTAATGAACAGATCTCCTATTATCCTTCTCTTTTCTTCCGGATCTGTAATACCTTCAAGGGCCTGGAGAAAACGCTCCTCTGCGGAAAGGATGAAGAGATTTTTAGCTCCCAAGGATCTAAGAGTCTCTGTTACCTCCTCCGTCTCCTCGAACCTCATGAGTCCGGTATCTATGTAAAGGAGATACACCTGTTCCGGTTTAAGGGTTGACAGGAGCAAGGCTCCTACTACCGTGGAATCAACACCTCCCGATATTAAAAGAAGAACCTTGTTTGAACCAACCTTTTCAAGGATCTCCTCTTTTTCCTGTTTAAGGAACTGTATGATGCTCCACTCCCTCCTGCAATTACAGATCTCCACAGCAAAATTGTGCAGTATATCCGTACCAAACTCGCAATGCGTTACCTCCGGGTGAAACTGAAGCCCGTAGATCCTTTTTTCTTTGTGCCGGAAGGCAGCAGGATGATGTTCCGATTCTGCAATAAGTTCAAAACCCGGAGCAAGTCTACTTATGCTGTCTCCATGACTCATCCAGGATAAAAAGGAATCAGGAATTCCTTTGAACAGAGGAGATTCCCTTTCCAGGGTAATTCTGCTTCTGCCATATTCCCGGGTATCCAGAGCTTCCACTTCCCCTCCAAAATCCTTTGTTATCCTTTGAAACCCGTAACAGATTCCAAGAAGGGGAAGATCAAGGGTGTAGAGCGAAGGGTCCGGTTTAGGTGCTTCCTCCGAATAGACCGAAGAGGGAGATCCGGAAAGAATAATACCCTTTATATGATTAAGAGCCTTAGGATCTATTCTGGTGTCGCCAGGGACTATCTCTGCATAAATCTCCCTTTCCCTTAGCCTTCTCGCTATAAGTTGGGTAGTCTGGCTTCCAAAATCGAGGATTAGGATTTTTTCCATAGAGGTTTTCTCATGATTGTGGCGCTTCTCTCGTAACCCGTGGAGATTATATCTATAGGTGTACCGGTAAATTCCTCTAAATAGTGGACATAGTTTTTAGCATTTTCCGGAAGATCCTTAAAATCCTTCACCGCCCCTATCGGGGTTTTCCAACCGGGGAAGCTTTTTAGGATCGGTTCACAACCCTCAAGAACATCTATTGCCGCAGGAAACCCTGCAAGAGTCTTGCCCTCATAGGAATATCCAATACAGACCTTGATCTCCTTAAAACTATCGTAAACATCAAGGTGAGTCAGCACAAGAGCATCCAGGGAATTGGTCCTGCAGGCGTATTTGAGGGCAATCAGATCAAGATAGCCGCATCTCCGTGGTCTGCCGGTGGTTACACCGTATTCCCGTCCAAGATCACGGATAACCGTCTCCAGATCCCCATCCCTTTCCTTATTGAATTCGCTGGGGAAGGGACCATTTCCCACCCGCGTTGAATAGGCTTTAAAGACTCCATAAACCTTATCGAGATCCCTTGGTCCGATACTTGCACCAAGACAGGCGCCAGAGGCGGAGGAACATCCAGAGGAGACATAAGGATAGGTTCCAAGGTCTAGATCCAGAAGAATCCCTTGGGCTCCTTCAAACAGGATATTATTATCCTGGTATTCCTCCATTACCTCGGCAGGGTCGCAGAGCATCGGTTTTACTCTATCTCTATAAGCTTCAACATAGAGCCGGTCTTCCTTTTCCAGGGAATTAAAGATGGAATTATTCCAGAGATCTATTACACGGATGCCGTCTCGGAATGATTTATGGGCATAGGCTACTCCAATACCCCTCCCGGTGGTTCCGATGGGGATAGCCCTGAGTTTTTCTCTTTCCTGATCCTCCTGTTTGTATTTTGGAAGAATAAGATGAGCCCTTTTTGATACCAGCACCCTATCCTTCCAGTTAATTCCTTGGGATTCAAGAATCGCTAGTTCATCGAACATAGCTTTAAGGTCGATAACCATACCGTTTCCGAGGAGAACCTTTTTATCTGGATAGATTATTCCCGAGGGGATAAGATGGAGTTTGTAGGTCTTATTTTCCGAGACTATGGTATGTCCGGCATTGGCGCCTCCGGAGAATCTAACAACCAGATCTGCCTGATCCGCCAGAAAATCCACAATCTTTCCCTTTCCTTCATCGCCCCACTGGGCGCCGATTATCACTACTTTCATCTCTTTTGTTTCCTTTTCCCGGCTCTTATATTATTTCTTGGAATAATTGGGAGCCTCGTGGGTTATATAGATGTCATGGGCATGGCTTTCCTTTAGGCCTGCGGAAGAGATCCTAACAAATTTTTTGTATTGCCGCAATTGATCAATATCCCTGCATCCGCAATAGGCCATACCCTTTCTTAAACCCGTGGTAATCTGATGAAGAAAGGGTTTTAACTCACCTTTATAGGGTACCCGGCCTTCAATCCCTTCCGGAACAACATCCTCCCCGGGACTTATCTGATATCTGTCCCCGGATCCGGCATTTATCGATGAAATGGATCCCATGCCCCGGTATTCCTTGAACATTCTTCCATCGTAGATTATCTCTCTTCCCGGAGCCTCCTTAAGCCCGGCAAAAAGATTGCCAACCATAACTACCTTAGCTCCTGCAGCAATAGCTTTGGTAATATCACCGGAGTATTTTATCCCTCCGTCGGCAATAACAGGGATACCGTATTTTTCCGCTTCCTCGGAACACCACTGTACTGCGGAGAACTGAGGTACTCCTATACCGGCCACAATTCTCGTGGTACAAATCGACCCGGGACCAATACCTACCTTAATAGCATCCGCTCCAGCCTCTATAAGATGTCTGGTTCCCTCTGCAGTTGCCACATTTCCTGCGATAACCGGAAGAGAGTACTCCTTCTTTATTCTTTCCAGGGCGGAAAGAACCGCCTTGGTATCCCCATGAGCAGTGTCAATTACAACAAAATCAACATTGCTTTGAACCAGTAGGGGCATTCTCTTTGTAAAATCCTGGGGAGAGATGGCTGCACCTACAATCAGCCTTCCCTGAGGATCCAGGGCTGCTCTGGGATGTTTCTGATGTTTTTCCATATCCTTAAAGGTTATCAAACCAGTAAGTTTTCCCTTATCATCTACCACCGGCAGTTTCTCTATTCTATAGGTATTAAACTTTTCCTTAGATGTTTCCGTTGTGGGGGTTCCCTTTTCCGTGATGGGATCTGGAGTCATCACGTTTTCCACCTTGAGTGAATCCTCGGTACAGAACCGCAGATCCCGGTTGGTGATTATTCCTACCAGTTTATTTGAACTGTCTACAACGGGAAGTCCGGAGATTCCATAATTGCGGATAATCCTTTTTACATCCGAAATAGTCATGTCTGATTTTACAGTGATTGGTTCCTTGATGATCCAGTTTAAGTATCTCTTTACCGAGCTTACATGTTCCGCCTGGAGCTGAGGAGAAAGATTCCTGTGGATAACCCCTGCCCCACCCTCTAAGGCTATAGCTATGGCTAATTCCTTTTCGGTTACAGTATCCATGGCGGCGGATATTATAGGAATATTCAAGCAGATACTCCCCGTAAGGTTTGATTTAAGATCCGTATCTCCCGGAAGGACCTCGGAGTAGGAGGGGGTTAAAAGAATATCGTCATAACTGTAGGTCTCTTCTATCAACACTGGTTATTCTCCTTTAAATTGGTAATCGCTTCCCTGTACTTTTTTGTAATTGTTTCCGTTTTAAACTTGGAGAGACCATTGTAATAGGAGGGATCACTGAAAAATTGATCTACTGTCAAATTAAAAAGCTTCTTAAGCCTATCCTGAAGGATAACCCATACCTCGGGATCCTCCTTCAAGGATTGATAAAGACTGAGTCCCTTTTCTTCACATTTTAAGGTGAGTTTTCTGATTTTCTCGTGAGCCTCCGATTCTCCACTCAGGGACAAAAGAATGTAGGTTGCCTCCGAAAGGGCCATGTCCTTGGAAAGGGTGAGGTTACTTTTCATTTTATCCTCATCCACCTCTAGGGAAGAGAGAACCTTTTTCATCCGGGCTAAGGCGGCGGCAAAACCGGAGAGATAATCGGCTAAAAACCGGCTGGAGGCAGAATTGGTAAGATCTCTCTGATGCTCCGAGATTTGATCCATATAGAAGGAAACCACCCTGGGAGAGAAGGCTTTCCACAGGCTTTTTATGTGTTCGCAATTCCAGGGATTTCTCTTTTGGGGCATGGTTGAGGAGCCGACTTGATCCTTACCAAACCTCTCCTTAACCTCAAGAATCTCTGTCCTCTGAAGGTGTCGGAAATCATCCGCCATATTTGCAAGAATTCCAAAGGCAATATTTGTTTCCAGCACCAGGCGTAAAGGATCCTCCGGTTGTACCAGTTGGGTAGAAACTTCGCAGGCTTTAAGCCCGCAGATCTCAAGATATTTTTTTTCCAGATCAAGAGGTTTAGGGGTTATCAGGGAAAGGGCATTGTAACTGCCTGTTGCTCCTGCAAGTTTTCCTGTAAGGTTCTCAACCAGGGAGTCTATACGATTCAGGGATTGACCCAGCCGGCTCACAAAGGAACTTAGATAAAAACCGAAGGTTATAGGTACTGCATGTTGCCCATGAGTCCTCCCAATCTGGCTAGTATTGGAATTATCCTCTGCAAGTTTTATCAAAAGCTCCTCCACCTGAAAACTTAAAGGCAGAAGGACTTTACGGTACAGATCTCGGTATCGCATGGCCGTGGCAGTGTCAAGGATATCCGCAGAAGTGGCTCCTAAATGAACCAGAGGAGCAATCTCCTCAGGCAGGTACCTCTTTAACACATTTACCAGGGCACGGATGTTATGCTGGGTTTTTTCCTCCTCTTCGTATACCTCCCTGCAGCTTACATTTTCCAAACAGAGATCGATACTTTTCGCAATTTCAGGTGAATAAAGCCCCCGAAGTTCAAGATGGGCAAGAATAAGAGCCCTCTCTGCCTTAAGGGAATATTTTATCACTGCATTTTCTGAAAGATACTCGGAGAGTTGGTCAAAAAGATCTCTGTTCGCAAGATAGTAACGATGATCAAGAGGAGAAAGGTTGGCAAAAATATCTCTTTCCATAAGAAATAATGCCAAAAACGGTTTTCTTTGTCAAAGGTTAAAATAACTATTTTTCCCTGTTTATGCCTTGTTTATTGTTCCCCCTTCGGATTACTCTTTATATAACATGAATGCCTCCTTATACGACAATCTTTTAAAGCAGGCCCTCCAGGCTGGTAAAAACAGGGATTATCCTCTGGCAAAGAGGAATCTGGAAAGGATAGTTTCGGAAACTGATTCTCTTCCCCAAGCCTTTCTATACCTGGGAAGAACCTATCATGCTCTAGGTGAATATGAGAGGGCTGTTGCCTCTTTCTACTCCTTTTTAAAGTATTCACCCTCCTCCAAAGCAGGTTATTTTTTCTTAGGCAGAAGTTATCTAGCCTTAAAACAGCCCAAATGGGCAGTTCTGTTTTTAAGGAGGATTTCTAAGGGAGCCCTTTTCTACGAGGAATCCAAGGGATTACTAGGATTTGCCTTTCTTCAATTGAAACAGCCGGAAACAGCGCTCAGGTATTTTGAAGAAGCCTTGGAGGAGAATCCCGGTTATGAAAGAATTTATAATGGTTATATAAATGCCCTTACTATATTAGGAATTAAGAGATTCAGACAGGGTCTTCTTGCAGAGAGTAAAAGAATATTCCTTCAGCTTTACCAGGAAGGAGTAGAACATATAATAATCTACCTTTATCTTGGTATGCTTTCCATGGAAACAGGGGCTCTAGATGAATCACTGGATTATTACTCCAAGGCAAGACAACTTGCCCCTAGGGATCCAATAATTCATTTAAAATATACCCAGATTCTACAGGCTCTTGGCAGAAGGGAAAAGGTTCAAGAGGAGTACGAAAAGATAAAGGAAGGGCTGCCGGAGGATTTTGCCCCCACTTCATCCTCCTTTAATTATCTTTTAGCCTTAAGACATTATGAAAATAGGGAGTTTTCCAAGGCAGTCCATTACGCAGTACAGTATCTTAAAGAGAATCCCTCCAACCTTGATCTGCATCTTCTAATCGGAGAAGCCTATAAAACTCTAGGTAACCTGGAAAAGGCTTATAATCACTTCACCCTTGTCATTTCCCGGAAAAAGGATTTTAAAGAAGCCCGCTATGGTCTGATAACAGTTCTTTGGTTAATGGAAGAGTATCAGAAAATGTTGTCTGAGATGGATTCCCTGGAAAGGTTCTTTCCTGGGGATGAAATCTGCAGATACTACCGCCCTTTGTGTTACAATCGCTTGAACTACCCTTCTACAAAGACTATCAGAATGCTATCAGAGAATCTTAAAATTGAACCAAATGATCCATATATTCTAGAGACCTTGGGAATGGAGTATAAGAAACTAGGGAATTTAGAAAAGGCTGAGGAGTATCTGATATCCGCTCTAGTGGTGAAGAAGGATCTGGCAGACAGCTACCTTTCCCTGATCGATATCTACCAGGAGACAGGAAAGGCTCAGAAATTGATAAAAATATATTCCCGGTATCTGGATAATTTTTGCGAAGATCTGGAGATACGTAAGGCTTTTGTGGAATATTTAGTCAAAAATGGTGAGTATTCTAAGGCGGTTCCTGAACTAATCAAATTGATCCCCAGAGCATTGAAGGAAAGAAAGTATACCCGTTTATTAGCCTTTTGTTATAGAAGCCTTGAAGAATATGAAAAAGCTTCAACCCTATACAGAACTCTCCTTAAAGAGGAACCTGAGAATCTTGTATATCTGAAAAGCCTGGTATATTGTCTTGAAAAAACGGGTAAGCGTCTGGAAGCAATGGACCTTCTGGAAAAAGCTTTGAAATACCTCCAGAACCCGGCACAGATCCATCTGATTCTTGGGGTTTTTTATTTTAAAGAGAAGGATTTCAACAAAGCCTTAAGCGCCTTCCGGTTTGTACTGGAAAAGGAGGGGAACAATAAGTATGCTTTAAGAAATCTTGGTATGGTTTATCAAGAAATGGGAATGACGGATTTTGCCCAACAGTTTCTTTCCAGGGCAAGGTAATTCCTTACAAAATTACTTTTATTCTTGCTATTTTTTAACATTATTATTTATAATGTGATAACACAGGAGGATTAAATGGCAATAAAAGCATTGGATCTTTTTCAGGCATACAGTCAAAATAACCTGCCAAAGGAGGGTGGCTATATAGTCTCTTCCTTTTTTAATAAAAATTCCACCTATTCAATTTATGAGGTTGTAGCCTACAATGGGGTAAAGAGTATTTATCTTACGGAAGATGGATTAACCTTTCAGACCGATGGAAATAAACTTTTTGTTCTAGTGGAACCAGCAAGTTATCCAAGAAAACATATTGAGCCTGTTAACAGGGATACCATGGAAAGTATTCCTCACCGGTTCAAGGAACTTGATATACTGACAGCAAAGAACCAAACAAAGGTAATGGTCAGCAAGGAACCTATCATAACTTACTCCTCCTTCACGATTCTTAAACCAACAGGGATAAATTTTGCTCTTGTTTTTTACAATCTTCCGGAAGTTTTAGAGACAATTGCCTTTTTCTTTGAACAAACCCTTAACAAAGAGGCTGGGGTTCCAAAGTCAGATGCAAAAAAGGGATCTCAACTGGTAACAGAAAGTCTTAAGAAATTCAGTGTTTGGTAATTACAGTTCCAGGAGGGTAATAAAAAGGCTGTTCCCTTAATATGGAACAGCCTTTTTGTTTTCTAGGAGTCCTGCAAAAAAGGCAATCTGGGCAGGGCAGGTGAAAAACTAATTTGTTTCCAGATTCAATTGTGCTACCGCTAGATTGGCAATGGGAATTGAATAGGTTGAACAGGAAACATAGTCGAGACCCACTTCCATACAGAATTTAATGTTCTCTGGAATTGCTCCATGCTCACCGCAGAGTCCCTTTATAAGATCCGGTCTGGTCATTTTCCCTCTTCTGACAGCAATGCTGATAAGCTCCTGAACGCTTCTATTAAGATTCTGGAATGGATTTCCTTCCATTAGATCAAACTGTGTGTAATCCGGCATAAAGGAGTTGTAGTCATCCCTGGATAATCCCATGGTGGTTTGGGTTAGATCATTGGTACCAAAGGAGAAGAATTCCGCATATCTCGCAATCTCACCGGCCCCTAAGGCTGCACCGGGAAGTTCAATCATAGTACCAACCTTATAATCCAGAGGTTTGGCTTTCATTCTCTCCCTGACCTCTTTCTCGGTATCGTACAGTCCGCGATAGGTATAACCTTCGATCTTCTTACCATAAATTATCATTTTGAGCTCATTCTCATTTATTATGATCGGTATCATTACTTCGGGTCTTACGTCTACTCCTTCCTGTTTTAAGGTATAGGCAGCTTCAAAGAGCGCCTGGACCTGCATTTCGTAGATCTCTGGATAGGAAATAGCAATTCTGCAGCCCCGATGTCCCAGCATGGGATTAAACTCTTTTAGAGCATCACACTGTGCACGTATCTCTTTTTCTGAAATAGATTCCACACCCTTTTGGTTTTTAATATAAGTTATAAAGCTCTTCATTTCCGCATCATTGTGGGGAAGGAACTCATGAAGAGGGGCATCGAGAAGACGGATAGTAACCTCCTTGCCCTTCATAATCTTGAAGATTTCATAAAAATCCTGCTTTTGCATATTTTTTAACTTAGCTAAGGCTTTAACGCGTTTATCCTTGTTATCAGAGATGATCATTTCCCTGAATACATTTATTCTCTTTTCATCAAAGAACATATGTTCTGTACGGCACAGCCCTATTCCTTCTGCACCGAAGGAGAGAGCCAAGGCTGCATCCCTAGGTTTATCCGCATTTGCCCTTACATGAAATCTTTCCACCTGGATGTTATTCTTTACAATTCCAATAAAATCTAGGAGACCCGATTTTTGTGGATCTGGTTCGATTAATGAAGCCTTGCCGAGAAATATCTGAGGTTCTCCGTAATGGGGAACATTCAGAGTAATATAGTCACCCTCTTTAAGGTTTAAATCTCCGAGACTTGCCTTTTTGCCCCTGATCTTAATTTCGGGTTGAACAAGGGATACCTTACCGTATTGACGAGCCACAACCGAGGCATGGGCAGAATACCCCCCTTCACAGGAAAGGACACCTGTGGAAACCTCGATCGCCTTTACATCCTCTGCAAAGGTGGAAGGCATACAGAGGATTACCCTTGTGTCTTCGCCGTTCTGCTGAGCCATCCTATGGGCATCCAAGAGAGTCTCGGTGGAAAAATAGATTCTTCCAATAGCTGCTCCAGGAGCACCGGGAATCCCGCCTGGTTTCTGGGGTAATTTCTTTGTGGAGGAGAGGTCTATAATGGGATGCAGTATCTCATTCAACTGGCTTGGTTTGATTGCTTTTATCAAATATTTATCGTCAATTATTTTTCTCTTATGAAGATCAAGAAGGGTTTGAATATCCGCCATGGTGGATTTGGTCATTACCGGTCTCTGGTCGATTAGCCAGACTTTTTTATTTTCAATGGTAAACCGAATTGCTCTTATTTCTTTAAACTGGTCTTCCACTACCTTGGCTATGGTTTCCAGCTGATTAAGGAAGGGTTTTCCTATGGATTTAATATCCTTTCCCTTGGATTCCAAAGCATTAAACTCGTTTTGTAAAAACCATCCCTCTAGCTGTTTTTCTCCGGTTACTATATTCCTGGTAAAAAAATCACCACTGGCAGAATCCTTTCCATAATTACCATAGACCATTGGCTGAATAAGTAAGGCAGTGTCTTCATCATCCAGTTCATCCAGAGAAAGCATATAGCTTATTCTTTTTAGGGTTATCTCCAGCTGGGTATAGGCATCGGAAAAGAAATCCTTATGGAGAAGATCCCTATAGGAAGATAAAAGATCTTTGAACTCTGAAGCTTTAGTCCTTTTTTCGATCTGTTCTGAGAGGGCCTTGATCTTAGACCTCAACCCTTTGGCTTCCTCATCCTTTTTTTCCAATTCCAGGATCCTGGCCTCTATTTCCAGGTACCCTTTTAGTAGGAAAAGTACCTCGTGACAGCCAAAATCCTCGCCTACATATTTTGTAAATCCCTGCATGGTTGAATCTGTTAATCCAAAATTATGAAGGGTGGGATAATTAACAATTGCTAGATTTGGGCTTATAACTATTTTTACTAAAAGTGGATTTAAAAGATCTCCGAAGTTTTTTCCGGTTATCTGTTCAATTTTTTTGAAACTAGCTTTTAAAAAAGGGATTAGGTCCTGATTTTCCAGATGGGCAGCTACATCGGAATCAATGATAAACCCCGGTAGTATCGGAAGATTGAGAGAAGCAAATTCCATAGCAAGTCTGCCGCGTATCCCTATCTTTTCCGTAATACCATCTTTCTTAACATATTCATTCTGACTAAATATATGAATGTTATTTTTCATTTTAGGCCTCTTTTTAACCCTTGGCTAGAATAATTTAAGAATCGAATTTACGGGGAATCGTAGAAAATCCTCAAATCTTGGACTCGCTCCCTGACGTAAATATCTCTGTAATTTTGCGACATCTTTAATATTATCACCCGCTACGGCAAATAAAATAGAACTTCCGTGTTTGACCTTGCCCCATTTGAAAAGGGTGTTAATATCATGAATTCGCTCACCTTCATAAAAAATGTAAACCTCTAATCCGGGATTTGTAGTTGTGTAACTTAAGATTATTCTCTTCCAGGCTTCAACATTACCATTATGGAACAATTCATTGGTTACAGGAACTGAGTAGAGGGGAGTCATTTTTTTTGGTTTTGATTCCTGGTCGATCTCTTTTTTAGAGGTAGTTTTTTCCGGTTTTTCTGTTTCCTTTTTCTTGGAAACCTTTTCGCTCCTCGGCTTTCGGCCAGGTTTTTTAACAAGAGTCTCCTTGGGTGTTTCAAGTTTTTTGATTGTGTATTTACCCTTCTTGAGAGCCTCTTTTGTGGTAATTTTGCGTTCTGTAAAATATTTAACCAAGGTTTTTAAGGCTAAGATACAGTTCTCATCGGGAGCGGAGTTAAATTTTCCTACGTAAATTGTTAGGAATTCATATTTTTTTAATTGGATTAGGTTTTCAAAATCCTCGATCTTTTTTGGATTAATTACAAGGTAACCAAGTTCTGGGTGCAAATAGGTTATTACAAGGTCCACCGCTTTCCAGGTTTTAACTTCCGCCACTAGGGGGTTAAATTCCGTAATAGATTCGGGTAGATTGATCGATTTATAAAGATACTTGTATTTATCGACTAACATAGCATGTACTATTGGCGGTACCTGGTTTTGTTCGATATTCTTTGATTCTAACAAATTGTTAAGAAGATCCGCTAAATTAAGGGAACTTTCAAAGTCCCCTAAAAGGGCGGAAACTGTCTTAAAATGGTTCAGAGAATTATTAAACCCTTCTCTTGTATTCAGGTATTCGTATTGATAGTTGGTTTGTATCATGGTTTTCCCCTTCTAGGAAAAAGAGTACCCCCCTTTTCAGGGGGGTACAATATTTTCTACATATTCTTTAATCCGGAATCGGTTTCCCTCTTTTGTCTTCTTCTGCTTTTTGTAGAAGAATCTACAATTCCTCCGGATTTTTTCTGGGAAGTGGTTTTGCGTGTGGCTGGAGCCTTCTTTGGAGCTGGCTCTGGTTTTGTTTCATTTACATCATTCAAGGCTTCGAGATAAGACGTAGCAGCCGAGGTTTCTTGGTTCTCCTCTGTGATAAGATCGCTAGAGAAATGCATATCAATGTCTTCCCTAACAGTGGAACGCCTTCTGGAGAAGGAAGCAAAGGCTGCATCCTGGAAACCTTTGGATACGCCATGGAGGAATTCGTTTAAAACATTAGCCATTCCGTCCAAGGTAGCCTTTTTTCTCTTAATGGAGGTGATATCCACATCTAGTAGGAGCCCAGGCTGGATATGATAGGGATTAATTAGATAATCGAATTTGTTAAATTCCGTTTCCAGGAACTGCAGACGATCCTCCATTACTCTTCTCTGAATAGGGTACCTGTAACCGTACATTCCCTGGAGTTTATCTCTCATAAGGATTAATCTTTTTTTAACTTTGTCCTTTTCAAACTGATAGGTTCTGTTCATAGATTCAACCTGAGTGTCTGCGGGCTTTACAAAGGAGATTTCATCCCAGCTCTTATCTATATCTTCGTAGAGAGGTTCGCCAGTTTTGGCCTTAATCTTTCGCCGGATCTTATTTTTATAAATAGCAGATAGATCTCCGAAATCGGTAACACGTTTCATGAATTTGGTGTCTTCGTATACCATATCTAAAACATCCCAGAGATGCTGAACCTCTAGTTCGAAGGATTTAATCTGTACATCAAAAGCCTTTCGTTCCTCATTCAGCTGAGCATTGTCATAATACTTAAGCTTAATCTGATACCTTTCATCGGGCAGAAGTTTATAATCTGTGTCTTCGTATTCACGAATGATAAGCTCTCTGGCATTCTTAAGGTTTTCAATGTATTGGTACCCCATTTTTGAGGTGTCCAGAATCGAGGTAATGGAATTAACAGCAGTGTTGTAGCCACGGTTTCTTATATTCTCTATATCTACAATCTTTTTAAGATTTTCCCGGATATTAAGTTGATCGAAGGTTTCCGGCTCAATTTCTGCCCTTAATCCTGCAATCTGAGAAAGAAGATCCTTGCCCATATATTTGTAGCGATTGGATTTTGGATTATCCTTTTCATTATCCGTATGGTTTTGAACCCTCTTCATCTTTTCAAAGATTATTTCACTGTCGGAGATTTCCTCTTTACCTTCGTCGATTAGTTTATCCTTTAACTGGTCTATCTCCTTATCAATGAGATCTATTATGTGTTTGGAAAGAAGATCCTTGATAAGGTATTCTACAGTTACTTGATAATGGAAAATCGGGCTTATAAGCTCTGAATCCAGGATATTGACGGATAGTTTAACATCACATACAGTTTTCGGTTTTTTAATATTGTCCTTAAAGGCGCATTTTACAACAGAATAGGCATTTTCTCCTCTGATAAAGGCCCCAACATCGGTTTTTTGCCTTAAGAGAGAGTTCGTTACATTTTCAAGATCATTTACTCCCCTCTGTATATGTCCCTGCAGGTGACCGTACATATTGACAATGGATTTTTCAATTTCACCTGTATTGAATTTATCCATACCCCCCACTTCATCCAACAGGGCTGCGATTTCCTTTGGGGTGTATCTTGTAAGAACCTTCATCTCCTCCCGGTCGATAAAGTTTCTTACCTTTTTAACCATTTCATCTTCCGCGGTGACAACATAACGGTTAAACATATTCTGGAAATTCTGGTTGTAATAGTTATACAACTTTTCCTTCAAACCACCCATTATATCGGTTCTTTCCAGAACATCCTTGGGCAGTTTTGAAGTTATGTGGTTCATTACTTTATCAACTTCTTCTTCCAGAAGCCTGTCAACTTCCAGTTGCTGGTCTCTACTTTCTTGGGCTAGAGAGTTCCTTGAACCCACCGCGCTGCGTTTTTCCGGATGAAACACCATCGGACTTTTCGGTAGATCTATACTTCCCATTACACTCTCCTTCAGAAAATTATTCTATATTAGATTATCAACAAGCAAGGGGAAATGTAAAGCCTGTTTTTTTTTTTTTTCATTTTTTTTACATATTTGTTGTCCTGAATAATATTAATTTTATCTCTGCCAGTTTTCTTATTGCATTTTTTAGATTATTTAATATTATATAATCAATTATGAGATTCTCCTCCGTTGCGGAATTTATTAGTGATCACAGCAAGTTTATTATCACCGCCCATGAAACGCCGGATGGAGATGCAATAGGTAGTGAATGCGCCCTCTGTCAAGCTCTTTATCAACTGAAAAAGTCTGTTATAATTGTGAATGCTGATCCTATGGCAAAAAAATATTCCTTTCTGGATATGGATAGTACCATAAGGATCCTCGATTCAGATTTTACCCTTCCCGAAGACATTGGATCCTGGGGGCTTTTTATCCTTGATACAAACGATATTCATAATATAGGACAAGTTTCAGAGCTAATTCTACCTCTTGTAAAGAATTATTTTATTATTGATCACCATGAAAGCGGAATTGATGTTTTAACCGGAAATCTTGTGGAAAGGGAGGCATCATCAACCTGCGAGATACTTTACGACCTTTTTATTGATCTGCAAATCGAAATCTCCCCTGCCATAGCCTTAGCACTGTTTACCGGAATAGTCTACGATACTGGTTCCTTTATCTACCCCAAAACCACAGCAAAAACCTTTGGAATAGCTCAGAACCTGGTGGAAAGAGGTGTGGTTCCCAATTTTGTGTATTCCAAGATTTATGAAAGCAATTCAATCTCCTCCCTGATGCTGCAATCCAAGGTAATGTCCACCTTAAAGCTTTACTACGACAATCATGTTTCTGTTCTTACCATGACAAAGGAGATGATTCTTGAATGTGGAGCTATTTTTGAGGAGGCGGATACCATAATTAATATACCCCTTAAAAGTGAAGACATTAAAGTCTCTGTCTTTTTCAAGGAGAATGAAGAAGGGGTACTCCGTTGTTCCATGAGGTCAAAAGGGAATATAGATGTAGCAAATATTGCACAAACCTTTGGAGGAGGAGGGCATAAAACCGCCGCAGGTTTTAAGAGCAAACTTCCCCTTGAAGAGATGGAGTTAAAAGTATTAGATATGCTTAAACCTAATTTCTTATAGAGAGGGGTATTGATGCGGTATTCTCTCCTTTTTCTTTTTTGTATTGTCTTCCTTTTTTCCTGTAAGGAATCAAAACCATATAGTTATGATACTCTACAGGATACCTTTCTGGAAACAGAGATTTCCAAAACAACACAGGTGCCAGTTGAGAATTTTGTTGATTCAAATCAGGAACAAATTTCCCCAAAAATCAGTATAAATCAGGAAGATTTTCTTCTACAGATTATAAATATAAATTTAGACCTGGATCCTCTGGATGAACAGGTGATAGCCTTAAAATCCAGAGATAATCCAAGAAGCCCAATACGAATTGCCGTAGTGGATTTCGATACAGTTACAAATTCCTACAAATTATCCTGGGAAGCGGAAACCAAGGCAACCAACTTAAGAACCTTTATTATCGAGTTCAATGATGTAGTAGGAGATCTAACTTACGATATTGTCTGCTATGGAATTGATTTCGAAGGTAGACAGACCTTAGATCTATTCTGGAGAACTACCGCACCCCAGGGAATACTCCTTTACTATAAGCCTATATGCAATCTATCTGTTTCCGGTACAATTGAAATACAGGAGCTTGAAAGAACAAGGGCTTATAAACTACGACAAAAGACAGGGAAAAGCTTTCCGATCATAACCTACGAGCAGGATCCTGAATCGCAAAACTTAATGGATCTTGTAAAAATTACCTACTATTGGGATTTCCAGGTTCGAGAGTACGTGCAGGGGGAGAAGGAAAAGATTCCAGGACAGATTGTGGAGGATCAACAGCTTAAAGATCTTTATAGAAAAGGGGAAAAGGAGTTTGAAGAGTTCCTCTCCGGTGTTTGGTATAAGACCACCTCTAATTCCAATACGCCTTTGGAACTGAGCAACCTTATACTTTTCGATTCGAGAAACCGGGAGATTATCTTTTCCTCCTCCTCTACTCAGGAAGTATATGCCTGGGAAAACTCCTTCCGAACCCTCTTCAATTCCCTGCTGGTTAATGGGAGTAATATCCTTGTGCCCTTTATAAAAAGACAAATGGTTATAAGGGTTCAGACCTACAATTCAATACAGATTACGGGAAGTGACCTTTGGTATGGTAATTATAGCAAGTTGTCTGAAGGAATGTATCCCTCCCTTTCAAAACCCTCCGCTCAGGCTAATAATCTGCCATCAATTTCTGGCTATTACAGAAGTGATACAGGAGATGAATACTTTTTCTCTCCTCCCCTATTTTCCGCTACTGTACAGGGAGAGAAGATAAAAGGAGGTTTTTCTGTTTATTCCATGGGTAATACAATTCTTTCCATGAAGATAATTAATGAACTTGGGCTTGTAGAAGAGGAGAAAACCTTTAAACTGGATTTTATAGAAACTGCTTCAAATAATGAGATAAAGCGGACATTATTTATGATTCCGGGAGTTATCTATGTAGATGGATTTAAGCCCTCTTCCGAGGGGGTAATGAAACTTGAACAGATAGAGATCATTGAATAGCCGGATACAGAGGATAGCCCTCAAAACCCTTCTCCTTTAACTGGAGGATCATTTGCTGGATACTCTCTTCCTCCACAGGAAGCAGCAGTCTGTAGTAGATCCGGTTGTTTAAGAGGACTTCCTTTATCTCTACAGTAAAGCCTGCTTTTTCTGCATCAAGCTTTCGGTATTCTGCATTTTCTCTGTCCAGAAAGGAGCCTAATTGAATGTAAATAGTCTTATTTTTCTGTTCTGGTACTGATATTTGTGGAAGTTCCTTAGAATGATTTAAGAAATACTGAAAAAAACTAGGATAAGGATCAATTCTTCTCCTTACAAGATCTGTTTCAAGAGAATTGGGAAAATTATTTTCAAGAAGTGAGACTATCTTTTGTGCGGTTTCATCATTTTTTAAAAAAGTCGCTAAATCATATAAACCATACAGCAGAGTCAGATTCCTGCTCCTTTCCAGATCCTTTATCATCCTATGGAATAGTGTTTCCGCCTCCTCTCTTTTCTCTTCGGCCAAGAGATTCCTTATTATCAATAACTCAGCCATCTCTCTCTCTTCCAGATTCTTGCTGAGCTCTTTGACGATTTTTGCCTGTTCCAGGGAAGAGGCGTATTCTCCCAGTTCAAAAAGAAGAAGGGCGGAACGTAGAAGTGCTGTATGGGATTGTTGGTTGACAAAAAGAAAGGCTGCCTCCTGATAATGCTGCTGTGCAATATCTAGGTTTCCTAGGATCTCCTCAAAATAAGCCAGTTTTAATAATACCGCGAGTTTTTCCTCTGGATTTTCTGACTCTTTATAGAAAATCTGAAGTTTTTCTATAAGCTTTTCCGGTATTTTCTCTGAGGAAATGATCTCCTGAAGGCTTTGGCAGAAAAGGGAATTGCTCGAGACAAGTAAAAATAGTATTGATAATATTTTTTTCATCTAATTCTATTTTAACCTATGTTATGCTTCCCTTAAAGGTGTTTCCCTCAAGGGACTCTATCATCACGGAACAGAAAGTGCCGATTCTATCTTTGTTACCAGGAAACACAACCATCTCGTTTCTTTCGGTTCTGCCTAGAAGTATTTCCTTATTCTTTTTAGATAGGTTTTCAACTAAAACCTTCTGAACTGTAAAGAGCTGTTTTTCCTTTTCCTGTCTGGTTATTTCCCTTTGAAGTTCTATAACCTTAGCGAGCCTTTCCAGTCGTATTTTCTCTGGTACCGGATTGTCAAAATTCACAGCTTTAGTTCCCTCTCTGGGATTATAGTAATACATGAAGGCTTCGTTAAACCTTACTTTTTTCATCAATTCCAAGGTTTCTTCAAAATCCTTATCCTCCTCCCCGGGGAAACCAACCAATATATCCGTGCTCAAGGCAAGGTTAGGGACAGCGGTTTTAATCTTTTCTATCAATTTTAAGTAATATTCTACTGTATACTTCCTGTTCATCCTTTCTAAAATCCTGTTGGAACCGTTTTGAACCGGAAGATGAATATATTTACAGATTTTATCATTATCCTTGATTACTCGGATAAGGTCATCAGAAAAATCCTTTGGGTGCGAGGTAAGAAATCTTATCCATTGAATATTCCTTATCCTTTTACTTATCTTCTCCAGTAATTCCGGGAAGGTCATTATTCGATTGTCCACGCTTCCCTGATAAGAATTTACATTCTGACCTAAAAGGGTTATCTCCCGTAAATTATCAGCATCTAAAATATCTATTTCTGATAGTATGGAGTTTGGATCCCTGGACTTTTCTCGCCCTCTTACATAAGGTACTATACAGTAGGTACAAAAATTGTTGCATCCATGCATGATAGGGATAAAACTCTTGAAACTTCCCTTTTCATGATGGGCGGTAAAAAAACCGTATTCCTCTGTCTCCGAGGATAGATACTTCTTTTTTTTTATTTCCTGCTTGGAAATTATCATTTTTAAATGAAGTTTTGAAAAATTACTTACCACAAGGTCTATTACAGGAGCGGCTTCCAGAAGTGTTTCCTTAAGTCTCTCCGCCATACAACCTATCACCACCAAAACAAAGGGGTGACTTTTCTTAAGATTCTGGTAGAATCCAAGTCTCCCCCAAATTCTGTTTTCTGCAGAGATCCTAACAGAACAGGTGTTGAGTATTACAAGATCTGCAGACCCAGGGGTGCTGGCCTTTGAAAATCCCTCCTGCTGTAAAAGATTCTCTAAGGCTGCGGATTCTGCCTTATTCATTTCGCATCCATAGGTCTCAAACCAGTAGAAACCTCCTTTATTGATGCTCAATATTGTTTCCCTCAATTATGCTTTTAATATACCATGGAATAATGTTAAAATTATTCTCCACCGGCAGAAGAATCCAAGCGCCGCGGTTAAAATCCTCCTGCTCCTTAAGTTTCTCCTGCTCCTCTTCTGGCAGGAGATAAAGATTGGAATAGGTACTGTAAAGTACATTAGTGGAATCCAAAACATTATTTCCAGAAAAGGTTGCATCTTTATAAGATAGAATCCTTGTGGCAATATCCGTTACTGTAAGATTAGTTTCTACGTACTTTATAAGAACTCCAAGGAGCTGATAAAGTCTTCCTATATCCTTGATCCCTAAAGAAAATATCTTATCCTTGGCGGAGAGAAGGATACTGTGTTGACGATGGGCTCTTTCAAAGTCAGAGGAGAAATTCCTTGATCTTGCGAGTCTTAAGGCTTCTATTCCATTTAAGTTGTAGGTGCCTTTTTTATAATACAGGGTGCTCCACTGACCGTCCTGTTTTACCCTGTAGGTAGGATCAATAAGATCCTCCTCCAGGGTAACCTCTACTCCTCCTAGGATATTTATAACATCTATAAAGGCGTACATATCTATTATTATATATTTTGAAATATTTAAACCAGTTATTTTTCCTATTTCTGCCACAAGCCCCTCGGCACCAAGCCGGCTGTAGAGGGTATTAATCTTTCTACCATGATAAAAAATATCCCTGGGTACGGATATAAGAGTTATTTTTCTAGACTTTGAGTCACAATGCGCTAGCATTATAGTGTCTGTATCTGTCTCGTGCACGCCGCAGAGTAGGATTGTCTCTGTATCTTTGGGGGGTTCTAAGGGCCTATTTATCTCCTCCAGAGAGGGAAGAACTATCCTACTGGTTTCCATCTGGCTATCTATACTGTTACCAATACTTCTTAAGGATTGTACAGGCACGTCATCCTTATCCATTAAGTAAATTATCCCCTGGTATTTATGCAGGCCGAAGGATCCAACCCTTTCCTGGTTTGCACGTATTATATCGTAATAAAAATAATCCAGATCCTCCCTAGGTTCGGTGGACAAAACAAGGTTCTCCTTTTTAAGAAGGGCTAAAAAAGCGGGATCTCTGGAAAGTTCTGTTATCTCCTTTTTATTTTTCTCAAAAAGAATTATCCCCACCGGGCGGTTATCGTAGGCTTCAAGGAGCAGGAAAACCTTTTCTTTGAAGGATAGCAATTCTCTATAGGTCTCCTGATTAAGGAAAAATATTTGAGCCTCAGGTTGATATTCCGCCTTAAGGATTGTCTTCTCAGAATCCACTATCTCCACCTGAGGAGATCCAGGACTATCCCATTTAATTTGTATATTTTTATTTTTTACTAAAGCGAGCAATTCCGGGGAAGAAAAAAGATCAATAAATTGGGCGGTGTGAGTTGATATCTTCTGGAGAGTTGTTTCGATTTCCTTGAGGGAGGATTCAAAATATTCTCTTGTTTTTTCAAAAATAGCTGGAATAATAAGGGATTCTTCCGAAAACCTAGATTTTATAATATACAGATTACCGTCTCTCTCCAGAGAGTAGAGGGTAGTATTATTTTTCTTAATGGTTCCCAAACCTGGCTTACTATCCAAGGTTAAGCCTAGGTTTTTTAATACATTTTTAAACTCCTGGGAATCAAGATATTCTATAACTTTGTTGAAAGCCTTAGCATCTTTCTCCTTGAGAAGGAGTAGCTCGAGGCCCTTGAAATACTGTAATGCTGAACCCACCTCTCCTTCCTTAGGCTCTTGGGATTCCTCAGACCTCCCTTGGTCAGGCATATTGTATGTAACTGGAGGAAGCCCAAGGAGTGTTCTGGTCTGGAGAGAGTCGGATTCAAGGGTTCTAAAATTATTTATTAAAAGATTCTGGGTTTCCGACATCCGGGAGAGTTCCTCGTAGATCATTTCATTTTGTTTGTCCAGTTTCCGATAGTTGTTTGCCAAAATTATCAAACCGAGAATCAATGATAAAAACAGAAGCAATACAAATATAATAAATACGATCTTTCCCTTTTTCATTGGTTATTTCCAGAAAACTTTCTATTGATCAATGCTTGAAACTTCTCTGACCTGTAAAAACCATGGAAGCATCGTATTGATTGCAGGCTTCTATGCTTTCAAAATCCCGTTCTGAACCACCTGGCTGTATAACTGAAGTGATTCCCTCTCGTAATCCCACTTCCACACCGTCTTTAAAGGGGAAGAAACCATCCGATACCATACTTGCTCCTTTAAGACCTCCCTTCATTTCTTTAACCTCCTCCATAATAATCCCCTGGTCCTCTTCCTCTAACTGCGAAAAAAGCATTCCCTTTTTCATGAAAGATATTCTGTCTGCGGTTTTCTTATAGGCTTTATCCCTGGCAATCTCTGCAACCCCCACCCTGTCCTGTTCTCCGGTTCCTATACCTACAGTAGTTTCATCCCTTACATAAATAACAGAATTGCTTGTAATTCCGCTTTCTACAAGCCATCCGAAGAGAAGATCCCTTTTCTCCTCCGGTGTGGGCTGACGGTTTATCCTGTATTCAACTCCCTTGTGCTGCGCAACGGCAGGAAGAAAATCGGAGGTTTTAAGAGTTTTAGGAAGATACGAGGTCTGGAGTATCAATCCGCCATCTATAAGGGATTTTATGTCCAGATAGCTCTTTCCAATAAAATCCTGAAGAGTATCAATTCTGCTTATCCGCAGAATTCTCAGATTTTTTCTACGGGATAGAATTTCCATGGCCTTTGGTGAGTATTCCGGTGCTGCGATTACTTCAAAATAGTTAGCGCTGACAATTTCTGCAGTAGGCAGATCTATCTCCCTATTTACTGCTGCAGCACCGCCGAAGGCGGCAAGTTTATCTGCCATAAGAGCCTTATGGAAACTCGTCTCTAAAGAATTACCAAGGGAAACTCCACAGGGATTATTATGTTTAACAATAACAGTGCCAGGTTTATCCATGAAGTAACGAAGAATATTCAGAGCATTATCTACATCTGTTATATTTATTTTTCCAGGATGTTTTCCAGATTGAAGAATCTCCATGTCCGAGGCTAGATACTTGCCCTTTTGAATAGTTTCCACCCCACCCAGGGAAAGATTACCATTCATAAGTTTGTAAAGAGCCGCTTTTTGACAGGGGTTTTCCCCATACCTGAGACCTTTAATCTCTCCGCCAATATTCCAGGTAACCTTTTCATACAGCATAGAGGTTTTTTGACCTTTTGAGGTAAAGGTTATTTCCATTTTTTCTGGAAAATCCTCAAGATTAATAGTTTTATACATATTATTTAGTTTTTCTAACATAGATTTTCCTAACCCTTAACAATGTTGTAAGATTCAATGACCCTCTGAAAATCCTCATTATTGAGGTATTCAGAGATAGCATGATCATACTCTGAGGTATGCTTAAAACAGATCCTGGCATTCTCAAATCTTGTTAGAAGTGAGATCTTGCCGCTGTTCCTTTTAAGTTCTGTTATAATTTTATCGTAGGTTCCCGGATCGCATAAAGGAAGGACTCTAAGAAAATTCTTCGCTGCGGCTCTTAACATACAAGGCCCGCCTATATCAATGTTCCCACGAGCATCCTCAAAAATGGAATCCTCCTGGGCAATGGTTTTTTTAAAGGGATATAAATTAACCACCACCATATCCAGCACTGAAGCCTGGAGCCTTTTAAGGTCTCTCTGGTGGTACTCATTGTATTTTTCCGAAAGCAGGCCAAGATAGATTTTATAGTCCAGGGTTTTTACAAGACCCCCCTCCATCTCCGGTTGTCCTGTGTATACTGTAACAGGAACTAGGTGTTTTCCAGCTTGTTCTGCCAGGACTTCCTTAAGGTAATTGAAGGTTCCGCCTGTGGAATAGATGTTGAGATCTGGGATAATATGGATTAAAGGTTTTATAAAAAGCTCAAGACCAGTTTTATCGGATACACTTACTAGTATATTTTTTATTTTTACAAGATCATCTATTTTTGTAACCCGTTTTATGGCCATTAGCTTCCCCCTGTAATATTTCTATATCATAGAAACCGGCAGAAATTCAACCGCAGGTGTATCCATTCTGGCAAAGGATTGTTTTTTATCGTACCTTGAATAAAAACGATCAGGGATGATAATATCAGGAAGAAAAAATTGGGGGATCTCTGTGAAAAAGATAGCATATGTGGTGTTTTTCTTGCTTTTATTCTTTATGCAAATAGGAGCGATATTCGCCCAGGAGGAAACCATCCCGCCGGAAAATATTAATTTATACGATAAGGGAGATCAGATTTTCTCTCTCCACGCAGGATTGCTTGTTCCGCTTTTTTTTGCAAATCCAGACCCGGGGGCTGAAACACCGGTAATCCCTGCCTATGAACATCTCTTTCCAGGTGGATTTGGTTATATAGAGTGGGGGGGATTTTTAAATCCTGATATGACCCTTGGACTTGAGTTCGGTGGAGTCTTTGCAGTAAGTAATGCGAATAGAAGAGCCCTGTTTATGGTTCCGGTAACAACAAAATACACCTATCTGCTTCGTTTCTATCCTTTAGAAGTTCCTTTAAGTGTGGGAATTGGAGTGAATGTTTCAAAGCTGAATGATCAACTCTTCTTCGGACCAGTGGCTAAGCTAGGCGCAGGTTTGCTGGTGGATCTTCAGAATGAATGGTCCCTGGGGGGGAATCTCCATTATCTGATTATTCCGGAGATCTACTTTGGGGAAAAGGCGGATAAAACCCGCATTGCTAATTTCCTTACCTTGTCTTTTTCCGCCCAATATCATTTTTAGACTGGAGGATTCTGATGGATCGTAAAATCCTTTTAAATAAAGCCTTTGTTATCCTATCATCACTGTTTTGCATTATTTTCCTTTTCTCCTGCAATACAGAGGGTATAGGTATATTCTACAGCCTTGAGACCGAACTACCCGTATCCGAGGGTTCCCTGCCGGAAGAGATAAGCCCTACAAGACTTGTAAGTTATTTGGATAAATACTATCTTGCCGCTAGAAGTTTCTACTCCCGGAATATACCGGTATCTGGGGATACTCCTGCCGAAGGATGGAGTAAAGCAGTATCTCCTTCCGAATATCCTTATATCTCCGATCTTGCGGTTATTCCGGAGGATAGTAAAATTGCTGCGATCTTTTATTCGGAACCCACGGAAGATCAATTTTCCGCCGCCTCTGCTCTTTTTATGACCTCGGAAATAACCGACTCTGAGGAAAGCTGGGGTGAAGCCATTGAAGTGGATTCCAGAGAGGGTTGCACTCAAACCGCTCTTTTTGCAGTAGGGGATTATCTTTTCATTTCCACCGGAAATCAATCCCTAGGATATCTATTAAGGTATACCTCCGATTATATTAATTTTGAAACCTCTAATTTAACTTCCAGTTCAACCCCTTTCCTGGATTCTACTTACGATTCCGATACCGGCACTTATTGGTTCATCACTGAAACCACAGTCTATTCTGGCACTTCTCCGGATTTGTTATCGGAGAATACGGCACCAGGTCTCTCCCAGGATAAAAGGAAATGGGGAGGGATCTACTATTCCGACACTCTGCAGCGGGTATTTCTGTCCAGTAATCACTCCTCTCTGGGTATTATCTATTATTATAATGATGATGTTAATCAATGGATACCCAGTGCTGAAAACAAGAATGCTTCGGGGACAATTCTACAGTTCTATAATCTAACAGAATTCCCGGTAGGAACTAAAACCTATCTTCTTGCAGGCACCCTAGGCAATGGTTACTATGAGATGGAAATAACAGATTTATCGGATCCAGAAAGCGGAACCTTTTCTTTTTCTAGACCGGATAACACCACTACCAATGATAATTACTATAACCTAGGTCTTTCAACAAAAACTATAAGAAGCTTTTCTTACGATTCATCCAAAATTAGACTCTTCGCTTATACCACTGGATCGGGCTTATGGTTTAACACTGGTGGAGATACCTGGAATAGAGAATAATCAGTATTCGAAAATACCAAGGTCAAAGGAGGGTTTTGTGGAATCTGGATTGGGACGAATTTTACCCTCCCAGTCCCTGTTAAGCCCTCCTCTGCTTCTTACATCCCTTCCGGAATCTATGGATGCAGAACCGGTTCTGAGTCTGTAAGAACCATCCTTGAGAAAGGTCTCTTCTGCTGTCTGAGAGATATTCCCTGTTATATTGACCCCCGGTTCCTCATTATCCATGAGATTTTTCTTGATATTGTTTAAAACCAGAGGATAATCAAACCCATTAATATTGTTGTTCAACACCTCAATATTCTTTAATTCTCCCAACACTGTTAAGGCCTCAGATTTAACTGAGGAGGGCTCCTTAATAAGGATATTATTAACAAAGGAGAATAGAATAGGATTATTGATAAGAAAACCGTTAACTGTTTTACCAGGTCTTTGCATAAGTACTGTATTGTTAATAAAAACAGTATCCGATCCTCGGGAGGTCAGAATAAGGGTATCCTGAGCAGAGTCGGTGGTTATCAGATTGGTAAGGAATTTTGATCTAACATTTGTTAAAAGAAAGAGATAAAGGAATTCTTTAACAGGTGCGCCCTGTATTTTTGAAAGAATTATTTCCAGGCTTCCACCCTTTGCTTGAACAGCGGTGGCACCGATCAGGGCAGAACATAGAATCTCGCTTCTTAATATAGAAATCGCAGAATCCCAGGCTTCGATGGCTGTAGAGATTCTCGAGTTATCCTGGGATCGTAATTCCGAGTCTCTTACCATTACCGTACTCTGGGTGCTGAAAAGTGCCGTACTTTTTATAGCGGCCTCTCCATTGGAAACGGTGGTGTTCTCCAGAATGATCTGTGAGTTTGATATTTCAATTGCTTTTATCGTTCTCGCCTTTCCTGGTAAAAGAACAGAGTTCTTCAGGGTAAGGCTACTTCTGGAAACGCAGTATAGAAGGCTTAGAGAATCTTGAATATTCTGGGCACCAAGATAGACCCCTTCTAGGGTAACCTGTCCATTGCTGCAGATTATTGCCTTTGAATCTCTGCTATCCTGAATCATAACTGTGGAATCCCGCAGGAGAAAGGTACCTCCCTTGATATTTATAGCCCCCGAGTCAATGCCACCTTCTCTGGAGACCAGAAGTCTTTCAAAGGTAGAGCTTCCAGAATCCTGGGAGAAGAGGTATTTTGTCTGCTCCTTAATATCAGAAAGAGCAATCTGTTTTAGGTGCAGAGAACCAGATTTTAAGAGGATTAATTCTTCCGCTGGAGTGAATCCTGGGGAAGGCTGCAAAACGGAATAATTCTTATCATCCTGTGTCCAGGTATCTAAAGAAAAACCCCCAATGATCCTGAGATCGGATTGTATTACCAAGGGTTCTCTAAGGTAATGTATACCTTCAGAGAGGTAAATTGAATTTCTGTTCAGTTTCAACGCAACTTCCAGGGCTTTCTCCAGGGTTCGTAATGGTCTTGCCCTTGTGCCGTCTCCATCATCATCCCCTGTATTGGATACATAGACAATGGCTTTATCAATATAAGCCCGCCATTCCATGGTTTGTCTGGATCTATTACCTGCTTGATCAAGGGTATAGGCAAGAATCCTGAAAAAACCCAATTTACCTTGTTCGGTTTTTAAGGTGATTGGACCTCTGTAAATCCTGTAATCCTCCTCTTTAGGGGCGGAATAATCTTCTAAAACAGTATAATAAATCTGATCCCTTTCTGAGGAGAGAGAAACTACCTTGTCGGTCTGATAATGGGCATTGTCCGTAATACCAATAATTGCAGGAGGAGATGGGGGTGATCGATCTAGGGTAATGTAATAGGTTTCTGTACCTATTGGTATCGGGTCCTCCTGGGCGCGGTATGCTTTAACCTTAAGGATGAACTGTATGGTCTCTCCAGGATTACAGTCCAGGTTAAGCTCTTTTTCAAGAATAGGAGAGTGAATGTCCGGTTCCAAGGGAGGATTTTTCCCTGTACCCAGTTCGTAGCGTATTAAAAGGGTATTATTTGTTGGACTAATGGCGATTCCTTGATTATACAATCCATTCTGGGTAATTCCGTTGACCAAACTATCCGGGACCTTGGGTAGATCTATTAGAATCCTCTGAACATTACTCCTGTTCCCTGCCTTATCCTGATAGCAATACTTTAGGTTGGATGATTGATGAATACTGAAAGGTCCTTTATACTCCGTCCAATCACCCTCTTCCAGAGAATAAAGAAGCATATAATCCTTTTCCGTTTCCCAGAAGAGGGTCATGGAGTTCCTGTTCCCCGGTTCCATTAATGGTTTAGGTGGTTCTGGTGGAGCCTTTTTATCCAGAGTTATATTTATTAGTGTAGTTTTTGGACTTATATTTCCTGCTCTATCAAAGGATGCAAAAAGTATAGAATAGGTAACTTCCTCCCCTTCCTGAACAGAGAGTTTTAAGGAGTTTACAAGTTCGGGAGAATTTACCGTAGGATTATTAGGGCTTTTTCCCCCTTGTACTATTTCATATCTTACTTGATCCGTTCCAGAAACTCTCAGCTCCAGAGTCTGGTTGGAAAGGCCCGATATGGGAGAGCCGAGAATCACTGGTGCTGCTGGCGGTACTTTGTCCAAAGTGAAATAGAAACGATTAGGGTTAATTACCCTGTTTCCAGCGGAATCCATCGCTCCAAGAAGAAGATGGATTGTTTTTTCCTCTCCGGGGTTGATGTCAAAAACCTTTTCACCCGAGAAAATATTCCCAGGTTGGAAAAGATCCTCTGGAAACAGGGAATCTGGGTCTGTACTAAAAATGCAGAAATATTGTACACCCCTTTCTGCAGTTTTAATCCCAGCCTTTACCGCATTCCTGTAAAACCCTCCCTGGGTAAAACCGACAGGTTCAGGGACCTCTGGAGGTTTGAGGTCCATGGTAAAGCTGATCTCCTCAGCTTTACCATATTTCTCTTTATACCTTGGTATCAGTAAGACACGATAAAGGATCTCCTCTCCAGTTCTTCCAGAAAAGGAGAGTCTTTTATTTAAAACCTTCTCAGGATTTTCTTTGATAACAGGTGGAGTCCCATCCTCTGTTATAGAGTAAAGAACCTCAGAATGGGTATCTTTGAAAAATAGCTCCACTTGGGAATTATAAATCCCTCCTTGCTTTATGCCAGAATATTCTGGAAGTATAGGAAGTCTGTTATCTACTGTTACTGAAAAAAGAGAACTAGTCTTACTCCAGGCGCCAGATAAATCCTGGGATCTTGCAAGGAGAGTATATATTTTATACTCCCCCTCCCCTGTTTGGATGGGTATAGGCGATGTATAGACTCTGGATCTCTCTGTTGGAAGAGCAGGAATAGTCCCATCGGTGGTCAAGGTGTAGTAGATAGGTTTTTCCCCAGTAATCACAATTGATCCATCCAAAATAGTAATCTGTGGTTTAATAGGTGGAACCCTGTCTATTATAAAACTAATAGGCTCCGCAGGAATAGAAATATTCCCCGCCCTGTCCTTGGAAGAGAGCTTGAGGGTGAAAATTCTTTCCATTCCCAAGGGAAGGGATATTACGAAAGGGCTAGATATTTCTGGGGATTCCTTATCTGGATCCTTGGGGAGCTTGCCAGTAAGGGTCATTTCATACACAAGGGAACAGCCGTAATCTGCTTCCGCATGAATCTGTACACTCCCCGGTTCTTTTCCGGTTCCCATGGAGACAAGCCTTGGTGGCCCGGGAACCTCCCGGTCGTATTGGATAATATTTGAGACGGTTTTACTTTTAATCCCGGAAGAGGTAATGGCTACAGATTTTACTACCAACGAGCCTGTGCCTGTTTCGGGAACAATAATCCTGAAAGGAAAGGAATAACGGTTGGAATTCCGGTCTGGTGAAGATCCATCTAGGGTATAATAAATCGAGGAAAAACGTGAACCGGAAAAGGAAGCGAAGGTATCCTCTGTCAGAGGTTCCGGAGCATCCAGAATCAATTCAGGATCTATAGGAATTCTGGTGTCGATTATATAGGTCCACCGGTAGAAGGAAGAACGGCTTTGTGGAGATTCTGAGAAAGAGATACTGATTATACGCAAACCATTTTTTATGCCCTCAAGGTTGATCTTTCCCTTCAGAGTGAGATCTCTTGTACTTGGCGCCTTGTCCTCAAAGGTGTAGTAACCTGGTCTATTGACCAGAATTTCCAAAGCGCCTGGGTAAATACCTTGGGGTGGGTTAGGTTTTATGCTGTTGTCCGTTTCCTGCTCTACTGTATATTTAATTGTTTTAATAATTGGTCTGTCGGTTCCATAGGGTAATGCGGCAATGGATAAAAGAACCTCACCACGGTTACGAATCTCTACAGGAGCAGTGTAATCTGTGCCCTCCTTTACAACATCGCCATTTCCTATAAGATATTTAACCCACACATAACCTTCTGTCTGCAGGTAAAGTAACTGAGGATTTCTATAGTCTCCTGGGATGGGGCTTAGAATAGTTAGTTCCTGCAAGGTTCTCTCTAGGGTGCCCACTTGGAACCTGAAAACTTCTGGTCTACCGAGGTTCCCTGCGGAATCCTTTATATAAGCAAAAAGATAATATTCACTCAGAATTCCTCTTCTTGCTGGGAGCCTTAAGGGTTTTTCATCCCAAGGTAGAGCATCCTCCGGTCTCCCGTTGATAGTGAAATAAACCTTCTCCTTTTCCGGATTTAAAAACCGTACCGAAATATCTTGTTGGTAATTTCCCGGATCAGGGAAGATTAGAGGAAGTCCCGGGTTACTTTTATCAATAATCCAGGTGTAATTTAGCTCCTGAAGGAGAGAATCCCCCTGGGTAAAATAAACAGTCGCCTGGTAAACCCTTTCCTCCCCTGGTAGAGCGGTTAATAGGATGGGACCCTCGTAGGGAATTCTCTGGTTAAAGGGATTGCCTTTAAAGGCTATATCTATGGAGATATCCTTTTCCTGTTTTATAATCACTCTTTGATCGTTATTGTAGCTTCCAGAGGCCGGAGAGACATTGGTTCCTAAGCTTTGGGCGGAAAGATTATGCACCAGGGAGAAGAGAATTATTAAAACAAGAATCGGATAGCGCTTCATATCCGCCCTTTAATCCTTAAAAATCGAAAAAGCATCCTTCAATTCCAGATCCTTCTCTAGATAATAAAGCTCCCTTTCTTGTTTTGTCAAACCCACCAGTTCGTGGCTCATATAGTGAATCCAGATATCCTTTTTGGGGTCGTTTATAATATGTTTTCTGCAGTAAAAATCCGGCTGTACAGGCATCTGTTCCTTTAAATAGGTTGATACCTTATAATCATGCACAGCTACCTTGATATCCTTTCTTGGGATTCCCTTGTCCAAAATCACCTTAACCAGATAATTTATTGTTCTTCCCGTATCGAATATATCGTCCACAAGGAGTATCTTATCTCCGTGCCGGAGGTATTCCGGTTTATAGGTCCAGCCGTCCAGCATAATCTCCTCCTGGCTTCTTATTCCAAGATAAGATCGGGCTACAACAGCAGCGTAATAAATGGGACGTTCATCCTTGGACCTTACAACTTTGAAGTATTCGCTTATCACATTCCCTATATAGGCTCCTCCCCGTAGAAGCACATAGATAACATCGGGAATGAAGTTTTCTTTATAGATCCTGTAGGCTAGTTTTATAGCATTGTTCCGCACGACATCGTAGGTCAGGAAATCCTTATTCATAGACTACCTTTCTCTTCTTTGGTAATTTTAAGACTTAAGATTCTGCCATTTCTGAATATCTCGAAGGTAAAACCTATATTATTCTTATCGTTCAAGGTTCTGTAAAAATCCAATAGATTATTCACTGGATTATCATTGATGGAAATAACAATATCATCCGGTCTTAGCCCTGCTTTGTAGGAGGCTGTGCCGGGAAGTACATCGTAAAGCACCACACCCTGTAATTCCCCGTTAAGCTCAAGTTCCTCTCTTATCACTTCTGTTAAGGGATAGGCAGAAATCCCCGGCCAATAGGGAGCAGAGAGCAGGTCTTCGTCCCTTTTCCTTGATTCCAGGATGATGGAAAGGGTAATAAGCTCTCCTCCTCGTAAAAGACTTAGTTTTACTGTATCTCCGGGGGATTTTTGACCAATAAGAACTATAAGCTGATCAGAAGAAGTTACAGGATCCTTATCCAGGGAGATAATAATATCCCCGGGGAGAAGGTTGGAACCATAGGCTGGAGAATCAAAGAAAACCTGAGATACAAGAGCGCCTTGAACAGTACTGCTTTTTAGGTCTCTGGCAATTCTATCATCCAGATTAGAAACACTGACACCAAGCCATCCGTAGCGCACCTCACCATAAAGTATAAGATCCTCCAGGACCCTTTTTACTCCATTTATAGGAATGGAGAACCCAAGACCGATACTCCCTCCTGTAGGAGTGGTTATCCAGGTATTGATTCCAACCACCTCCCCCTTCAGGTTAACCAAGGCACCGCCAGAATTCCCCTGGTTAATTGAGGCATCAGTCTGGATGAAATCACTCACCTCGGTAGGTCCAGCCCTGTGCAGAGCGCTGATTATACCCATGGTTATGGAGGATGTGTATCCAAAAGGGCTTCCAAGGGCAAAGACAATATCCCCAGCCTTTAGGGTATCAGAGTCACCCAACACCGCCACAGGAACGGCGGGATCACCCTTCTCTACTATCAATAGGGCTAGATCCTTTCGTTTGTCGAAACCTCTTACAAGGGCTGGAAACTCCTGTCCTGCTTGAAGTCTCACGAATATTTCATCCGCTTTTTCTATGACATGGTAATTGGTTATTACATAGAAGGAATCTTGTTCCCTTTTTACAATAACACCAGATCCGAGACCCTGGGTTCGAAACTCTCTCTCTTTGGGGTTTTCTGGTGGTTCCTGCTCTTCCTCTGGAAACAGGAAGTCCCAGGGCCAGCCCCGGGATTGAGGCACTCCCTGTTTCTTTACCTCCACGGTGGAGATTTCTACCACCACGGGAAGGGTCTTTTCTGCAATGATTCTGTTTTGATCCTGCAAGGCTCGGCTGATCTGATAGGATTGGAGACTTGTACAGGAAAGGAGTACAGAAAGCAGAATCAGAGTAATAATTACCTGAAGAATCCTCTTGTTCATCTATTTTTCCCTCTTAGATAAGGTTATTGTCCATTAGGGTCAGAATCTCTGTACTCTCCTCCAGAATTGCGATGGTATGTTCAAAATGGGCGGATATTTTTGAATCCGCTGTAACAACTGTCCAGGAATCCTCCAGAACCTTAATATCGTCTCCTCCCAGATTGATCATAGGTTCTAAAGCCAAAACCATACCAGGTTTTAATCGCGGATTTGGTCCGTGACCAAGGTAATTGGGTACCTGAGGGTCCTCATGTACATTGAATCCTACCCCATGGCCGCAGTATTCCCTTACAACCCCATAATTGTGTGCCTTCGCATGATTAAATATGGCAGAAGAGATATCTCTTATCCTGTTCCCCGATTTTGCCTTTTCAATTCCCCGATATAAACATTCCCTGGTAACAGAAAGAAGTTTTTCCGCTTCTGGACCTATTTTCCCAATAGGATAGGTAAAGGCGGCATCACTATAGTAACCTTTAAGATTAATTCCCAAGTCAATACTGAGAATATCTCCCTTTTTAAGCTTAATTTTATTAGGTATTCCATGAATAACAACATGATTAACGGAGGTGCAGAGAGTGGCAGGATATCCTTGGTAATTAAGAAATGCCGGAACTCCTCCCTTGCGGATTATAAAATCCTGAGCGAAATTATCCAGTTCCTCGGTGGTAATTCCTTCCTCTATCATATTTACCAGAGCATTACAGGTTTCAGCTAGCATTCTGCAGGATTCTCTAATTCTTTTTATCTCTTCCTGGGTTTTTAAACGAATCATGTTAGGGAACCTAACATATTTAACCTTACCTTTCAAGGATTCTTTTTAGATTCTGAGCTTCTAGATTATAGGGGAAAAGCTCCAGTGCGTATCGAATATGACGATTAGCAGCTTCCTTATTACCAGTTTGTGTTAAAACTTGAGCTAGTTTTGTAAAAATAAAGGAACGTATCTTTGGATTTACTTCCCCTGCCAAGGAAAGAGCATTTCTGAAGGCTGTTTCTGCTTGCTCCAGGTTCTTTAAATTAGAATGGATAATACCCTGGTTAAACCAAACCTCCCAGCCTTCCTCAAGGCTTAGGGCTCTGTCCATCTCCAGTAACCCCGCTTCCGAATTCCCAGATAGGGCATATCCAACCCCTCTAAGAAGGAAAATCCAGGAGCCTTCTGAAAACCTTTCCTCCGCCCTGTCCAGAACCATGAAAAGATCCTCGAAGGCTCGTTTCCCAAGAAGATGCCCTGCAAAGAGACGATAGATCCTTTCGTCCGCTTCCGGGTGACTTAGCAAATTCCACACCTCCGCCTCATACCTTTCAAGATTTCCCTCTCTTTTTAGGAAAATATTCAGATATTCGAAAAAGGTATCTCTTGGAAAAAGGGAATTATAATTATTCACAAGTTCTTTTACCCGACTTTGCTGCCCTTTCTCTTCAAGGAATTTAATAAGTAATAGGTTTAATTCTCCCTGGTCAGGAAAGAGCCGATGGGCTTCCATCGCTTTTTTAAGGGCGTCTGATAGATTACCCTTTTTATAGGTTATAAAAGCGGAGTTGTAATAGGGTATCCAAGAGATTCTAGGATTGTGTCCTATCAGTTTCACATACAGATTCTCCGCATTCTCGAAATTCCTCCTTAAAAGGTAAATATCCCCAAGGGATAGTAACAGGGGAGTTTGTATAATATCCTTTTCTACAAACCCTTTCGAAAAAAGTATCTCTGATAATTCAAGATCGCCGGCATCGTAGGCAATGTAGAAAAGAGCTTCCGGAGATATACCCAATGGTTTTTCTTTTAACACTTTTAGAGCCTTTGGATACTCCCCTCTTTCCATAAAAAGCATTGCTGCATTGATATAAAACCGCTCATCCTGAGAATACCTTGCTGCTTGAAGAAAAACTTCGGGGTCACGAGAAAACAGGGTGCCCGACAGGGGATCGTTAATATTTTTAGCCAAGGCTTGGGATTCAGGATCAGAAAGGGTTCCCAGAAGAATTTCCATTTTTAAGGATCTAAGGTTTTCAGTATCCGGTAGCTTATCAATATAAGCGGAAGCTTCCCTGTATTTACCTCGCCGAAGCAGGGAATGAATGTAGAGAATCAGTATATCTCGATTGCCTGGGAGCTCTTTATGCGCCTTGGCTGATAAGGTTTCAAAGGGAAGAAAATTCCCAGTCTCGGAAGAGTAAAGATAGATTCTTTTAAGGATTTGTAACCAGGAATTGGCAGACAGATTTTTTTGGTTAATTCCTCTGAAAAGAAGTTTCTCCATTTCCGGAAAGTTCTTTTCCTCTAGGATCATATCGAGTGATTTGATTAGGAGAGAAATCTCTTCTCTTTTTTCTTCCCTTTCAAATTTAAGGATAACCAGTAAAATAAGGATTGAGGACACAAGGGAGAAGGAAAGAATGAAAATTATTCTCCTTGAGGGTTTCATTTTTTGACGAGATCCCTGTTTATGCCATCCAGAACACCATTAACAAATTTATAGGAATCCTCTGCGCTGTATTCCTTGGAGATATCTATCGCCTCATCGATAGTAACATTAGCAGGAATATCCTTTTGGAAGAGAAGTGAGTAAACACTCATCCTTATTATAGCCAGGTCAACCTTTGAGAGTCTTTGAAAATCCCAGTTTTCTAGGTGGTTCTTTATAGCCGAATCTACTGTCTCAAGGTTTTCTATTGTACCAAGTAACAGATACTTTGCAAAGGTTAGGGTATCTTCTCCATAGGCTTCCCGTTTTTCCGGATCTAACCAGGGGAAAAGGCAGAGTTCCTGAAGGTTTGTACGGGTAAATTCCCAACTGAAAATTGCCTGAAATGCTAATATCCGTCCTTTCCTTCGGGAACCCATGGTTTATTGAATATTCTCTTTGTATAATACCACATTGCCTATTTTGGTTAATTCATCGATAACCTCTTGCATCGCTTGTACAAAAGCTGCTTCCTGGTTCTGCTGGAGTAATCCGTTACGGATAAAATCTCTTACAGTAGTAGGGCTGTTGGGTTCGATGGGATCATCAATCTTTAATAATTTTGGGTCATGATGCTCCGTGACTTTAACAATATGGTAACCAATGTTGGATTCTATTACACCTTTTACCTGGTTAACAGACATGGAGAAAACAGTATCAAAGAAAGGTTTACCCAGTATAGCAATTGCCCTCTGATCATTCCTGGCAATGTACCCGAAATCTCCACCCTTGTATCGAGATTGAACGTCATCGGTATAGGAAACAATAAGTTGATCAAAGGTCTTAAGCCCGGTTTCGAACTCCTTCCTTATATTCTCCGCTCTCTCCCTAGCCTTCGGTTTATCCTGAGCAGAAAGAGCTCTGGTATCAATAAAAACATGACTAAAACGGATGATTTCTGGATTGGTAAAACGGGTGGCATTCTCACGGAAAAAGATTTCTATCTCCTTATCTGTAGGTTGTTTTACGGAAGATAGAAGATTCTGCTTTTTCTGCATAATATACTTTTGTTGGATTGACTGGTTTCGGAGCTGTTTTACATATTCGTCCCAAACAAGACCAGTTTGCTGTTGAACTAGCTCTCGGAACTGCTGGTCAGTGATACCTACCCCCAGCTGAGCTTCTGCGGATTTTTTGTAATTTTGTATTAGTCCATTGAGTTCTGTTTCGGAAATGGAAACCTTTTCCTTTTCTGCCGCCTGCCGGATGAGAGCTTCCCCAACCATCTCGTTCAGAAGAAGAACCTTTTCGTCCATAGTCAGGGGTTGCCCGCCCTGTGCTCTCCTCAAGGCGTTTACCTGTTCCACACGGGTATTTAATTGTCTGGAGGAGATCATCTCCGGGTACTGGATATTAAACTCCGCAACCTTTCGGTCGATGATCTGCCCAAAAAGGGTAAGGGCAGCAGTAAGAAACAAAATCAGTATCAGTATTGATCTTTTCACGTAGCAAATCCTTTGAATAGTGTTTAAAGATAAAAGCATTATTATTCTAAAATGTAACACCTTTCCTATTCGGAAGGATTATCGGATTCAGGAGAAATCCACCATTCCTGGGATTCCTGAGCTGTTTCCCTTCTTGCTGCACCCAGAACATCCCCCTTTTCCGGAGTTTTATTTATCCAGGCAAGACCAAAGGAACAGATCAGAAAGATTGCTCCAAGTATGGAGGTGAATTTTGTTAGTATGTTTCCCGATCGGGATCCAAAGGCTGTGGAACTTCCTCCACCGAAAATACCTCCAAGACCTTCCCCCTGCTCATCCTGGAGAAGGACAAGGATTATGAGAAGTATTGCGCTGATCACAAAAAATACGATTAGTACTATGCTTAAAAATCCCATCTATTTAACTCCCTATTAAAACAATCTATTTATAACTATTTATCCCTTTAATTACAAGTGCCTGTCGTAGGTAACTATGGCATAAAAATCTTTTGCCTTAAGGGAAGCTCCGCCGATCAGAGCACCGTCAATATTAGGCATTTTCATAAGTCCGGAAATATTGTCCGGTTTTACTGATCCTCCATACTGAATGATCATTCTTTCCGCATCTACAGAAGAGTACAATTCTCCTAACTTTTTCCTTATAAGGGCGTGGATTGTTTCTGCATCTTCCGGGGTTGCTACCTTTCCTGTTCCTATAGCCCAGACAGGTTCGTAAGCTATAGTGATGTTTTCCAGCGACTCCCTTTTTACTCCCTCAAGTCCCTCGCAAAGTTGCCTTAATACGACCTTTTCCGCTATTCCCTCTTCCCTTTCTTTAAGGGTTTCGCCAATACAGAGAATCACCTGCAATCCGTTTTTTAAGGCACTTTTAACCTTTTTTGACACAATAGCATCGGTTTCTCCAAAATACTGTCTGCGCTCCGAGTGTCCCAGAATGACAGTAGTAACCCTAAGATCCTTTAACATAATTGGAGAAACCTCTCCTGTGTAGGCTCCTGAAGTTTCATGAAACATATTCTGGCCTCCCAGTTCGATGGAGGAACCCTCCAGAACTCGGCCTACGGCTTGTAGATAGGGAAAGGGAGGAGCTATAAGAATTCTTTTATTCTCAGTAAAAAGGGTTTCTTTGATTTCCTCCGCCAAGGCTATTGCCTCGGCCTTATTTAAATTCATTTTCCAGTTGCCAGCGAAATATTTTTTTCTCACCCTTTACTCCTGTCTTAATATTGCGATACCCGGTAATACCTTTCCTTCGAGAAATTCCAAGGACGCACCTCCTCCGGTAGACACATGGTCTATCTTGGAGGCAAAACCAAATTTATTTACCGCAGAGACGGAATCGCCTCCACCGATAACCGTTGTTCCTCTGGATTCTGCCACCATCCTGGCCACCTCTAGGGTTCCTTTAGAAAAGGCTTCAAACTCGAAAACCCCCACAGGCCCGTTCCATACTATCGATTTTGCTTTCTCTAATATCCTTCTGTAGGATTCTAGGGTTTTTGGCCCAACATCCATACCGATCAGGGGATCAGGGATCTCCCTTCCATCTATATAAATCGGTTTTGCGTTCTCTGCAAAGACCTCGGCACAGTAATGATCCTGGGGGAGAATTATCTCCTTTTTGAGACTCTTTCCAAGATTTAGGATCTCCCTGGCCGTTTCAAGATGATCCTCCTCCAACAGTGATTTCCCTATAGAAAAACCTTGGGCCTTCAAGAAGGTAAAGGACATACCCCCTCCAATAATAAGGGTTGTACATCTTGGAAGGAGGGATTTTAATACATCTATTTTTGTGGAAACCTTGGCTCCGCCAATAAGAGCAACAAAAGGTATTTCCGGATTCTCTAAAAGGGGTGAAAAAAATCTGATCTCCTTCTCTATTAGAAAACCACCGCAGCTTGGCAGATACTTAGCAACCCCTTCTGTGGATGCATGGGCTCTGTGAGCTGTTCCGAAGGCGTCGTTTACATAGATCTCTCCGAATTCAGCAAGAGCCTTAGCAAAATCGGGATCATTTTTTGTTTCTCCCTTGTAAAACCGTACATTTTCAAGCAAAAGGATATCTCCGGGTTTAAGAGCCTCAACTTGTCTTTTTACCTCAGGACCTAAACAGTCCGAAGCCATTTGTACCGGTTTCCCTGTAAGTTCCTTAAGACGCTGTGCCACTGGCTTAAGAGAATACTCGGGATTCTTCTCCCCTTCTGGTCTCCCAAGATGACTCATTATGATGCAGGAGGAACCGGGCTGTTCAAGAATGTAGTTCAAAGTAGGAAGGGATTCTCTAATTCTTGTATCATCTTTAATCTGTCCATTCTTTATGGGGACATTGTAGTCGAATCTTATAAGAACCCTTTTATCCTTAAAATCGAAATCCCTTAAACTTCTTATTTTCATAAACACTCCTTAGAGCAATTCCGCAAGATCTACCACTCTGCAGGAGTATCCCCATTCATTGTCGTACCAGGAAAAAACCTTAAAGAAATTGTCCCCAAGTTTCATGGTTGTATCGGAATCAAAGACTGAAGAATGACTGTTTCCCTTTATATCTGCAGAAACCAAGGGAGCCTCAGAATATTCAAGTATTCCCTTCATACTGCCTTCCGCAGCCTTTCTGACAGCACTGTTCAATTCCTCTACAGAAGGGTTCGCTTTGAGGTAAACCGTAAGATCTACGATAGACCCTGTGGGCACCGGTACTCGCAAGGCTGTTCCATTTAATTTACCCTTTAATTCAGGTATCACGAGGCTTACAGCCTTTGCCGCTCCTGTAGTGGTGGGGATGATTGACAAAGCAGCAGCTCTGGCCCTGCGTAGATCGCTATGGGGAAGATCAAGAATTACCTGATCATTGGTATAGGCATGAACTGTAGTCATAAGTCCTCTCTCTACACCGAAATTATCGTGAAGAACCTTAACCAGAGGAGCCAGACAGTTGGTTGTACAGGAGGCATTGGATACCACCAGATCCGTATCTTTGAGATCCTTATCATTTACACCCAAAACAATGGTTCTATCTACTTCATCCTTGGCAGGAACAGTTAAAATAACTCTCTTTGCCCCCGCATCCAGATGGTCACGATAACCTCCCTTTGTACTTCTTCCGCTTCTGAAGACGCCTGTAGAC
>Ga0067045_1002939_pt1 | contig 56609 bp, 47 predicted proteins | sample TerdegcTABiofilm_FD_59184 | JGI IMG/M metagenome (GOLD analysis project Ga0067045, IMG submission 59184) | Combined Assembly of (Gp0054472, Gp0054536) Wastewater bioreactor microbial communities from Singapore -Terephthalate degrading...
CTACCTATTTTGCTTTGAGCATTCCCCATATTTTCGGGAGTTTTCATAAGGAGTTATATATATGTCAACAATCAAGGTCCGTTCTAAACGGCAAATAACAATCCCTAAGACAATATTTAACGATTTGGGACTAAGAGAAGGAGACTACGTAGAGATTGTTCGTAGCAAAAATCATATTGTTATCAGACCAAACAAAAAACATGATACTGATGATGTTTTGACCCTAGAAGAAGAAAATATTGTTGAAAAAGGTATTGAACAATTAAAACGTGGCGAATATATAAACTGGGAAGAATTAAAAAATGAGTTGGGTTTGTAACCTCTCAAATGATGCGGCAAAGCAGTTTAGAAAGTTTCCTAGAGATCATCAGGAATTGTTATATAAAGCAATAGAGGAGATGAAAGAAGACCCATTAAAAGGAGATGTACAATCTATCAAAAGTGGAAAATTTCAGGGCTTCATGCGTAAACGAGTAGGGCAGTATCGAATCATTTTCTCTGTTAGTCATTCAAAACATTTGGTTGAAATTCCAGCCATTCTTATCAGAGGCGAAAAAACCTATCGCTAAAGTTTTGGTGGTATAAAAAAGTGCTATTTCCCAACTTAAATATCGTATGACATCACAATATAATGTCTCAATTGGGAAATAGTATAACATTTAGCATCTATTTTGTTTTGAGCGTTCCCCATGTCTGCGGGAGTTTACCGCTTGGAGCGATGCTTTTTATATTTTTATTTTTCCCCATCTATATGGCATTTTATCTTGTGAATTAATATAGTTTTTGTTTAGTAATGCAAACTGCTCAACAGTAACAAGACCTATTACATTATTTGCACTTTCTGACCCACCCATAACATATATTTTTCCATTGACTTCATTGGTTACACAACCAAATCTACTACTGGGCATATCATCTAGTCTTATCCAAGTGTCTGTGATTGGATCATATTTTTCCACTGATGGTATCCCAATATTGCGATTATCTTGCGAACATCCCCCAAGTGCATATATATAACCATTTAAAAATGCGGTAGTGTGTAAAGCTCGTGTAAATTGCATATTGGCTTTCTTTGTCCATTTGTCTGCAATTATATCATATTCCTCAACAGTTGAAACGCATTCTCCAGCAAATGGACCAAATTGCCCTATTTGACCACCGATGGCATATATTTTATCTCCAAATGCATTTGAGCAAAGAGCAGACCTTGCTGTAGGCATATCAGCTTTTTTTGTCCATTTATCAGCAATTGGGTCATATTCCTCAATAATAGAAATTCCCAATCCCAAATCTTCGCCAACGCCACCGATGGCATATATCTTGTTATTAACAGACACTGTGGCAAAAGATGCCCTTGGGGAAATCATACTAGCTTTCTTTGTCCATTTATCCAATATTGGATCATATTCTTCAACGTCTGAATGAACTGTCCAACTTCCATCAAATGATAAACCTCCCATGACGTATATTTTACCATTTGCAGCGCTTGCTGGCATAAGAAATCTTGGGGTTGGTATATCAGCCTTTTTCACCCAGACATCTTTCGATGGCTCATATTCTTCCACTGATGAAATAACTCCCCACTGGGATTTTATGCCACTGATAACATATATTTTGCCATTTACATTGCATGAAGCCGAACCATATCTCTGTGTCGGCATATCCGCCTTTTTTTCCCACTTTCCACCCTCAGCTTGCGGATCCATGAAAAAGGCGTTTTGCGTATCTGGCATCATTTGCATACCAACGCCATCATTCCCTAAGCCATTTTTAAGATTCGCTGTCTCTGATACTTTGATAATTTCTATTGGAATTTCACCAAACTCCAAAACTTTTGCTTCGCTTGAGAGTGCGCTAAGTATAGCACTTGATTGAGTTAAAGTGATTATCTCTGGATTCAGACCCAATATTACAAATATAAATCCCATTGCGAGAGAAATTCCCCAGGGAACGCCATTTGTATTTGACATCGGGTGAATTTTTATATTTTTTATTGCCTCAAGAACCTTGAATGTAAATCCACCAGCCAACTTTCGTCCTTCAAAAGCCTTTGTTATCATAGCGATCATCTCCTCTTTTAGCATCGTCCTTGCTCTATCAAGCCTTTGCAATACAGTAACGGGAGACATAACAAGAATCTTGGCGATCTCCCTGCTATTCATTCCGTTTAAATAATAAAGGATTAACACTTGGCGATACATTTCGGGAAGAGAAGTTAATGCTTCATGAAGTGATTCATTCAGCGATTCCGAGGCTAGGCTTTCGTTGTAAGATTCTATGGATGGGATTTCCAGTATCTCTTGCGCTTCATCTTCAATATAACTTTTGTCAGGTCGTCTGGATTTTGAGCGAAGCCACATTTTGCATTGATTTGCTGTGATGGAATAAAGCCATGTATGAAAGCTATCCCATTTTCTCAATAAACGCAAATTTTTGTAGGCTTTGATAAAGACTTCCTGCGTTACATCTTCTGCGTCATGGAAGTTCAATAGCTTGGTATAGGCAAAGTAATACACGCTTTCCTTATATTTATCAATAAGGAATCCAAACGTCTCTGGTTCGCCATTCAAGCATTTATAGATTATCTGTCCGTCCTCTTCCCACATATATTGCCTCCTTCATCTATTAGATGCCGATGAGGACGAAAGTATGACAGAAAAATTAATTTTTGTGAAAAATAACAGAATTATCATCTATTTTTTCTAATAATGGCATTTTTCGCCTGTAACAATAAAGCACGATTACGCCATCTGTGCAGATTATCTTCTGTTCGCCTTGTTTTGCGAATGGGACGGGAAATTTCCTTTGATAATCCTCTATAGTAACGATTTTTCCTGATTTTATATTTATCGCAAAATCGCCATTTATCCAGACCATATATTTATTATCTTTAACGGTTACATATGGTCTTGTATCTTCTATGGCGTCAACGATAGCGGTATCGAATGAATATAAATATCTCTCGTTTTCTGTATCTTTATCAGTCAGATAATATATTAGGTCGCTATGTTTCTCTAGCTCGATCGAAAATCTTGGTTTCCGCAAGATAATAGAAAGTTTTGATAACCCAAAGGGTATCGCAAAAAATATCGTAATTGGCAAAAGTAGAGGATAAGGAAGCCAGCGAACCGAGTACCCAACAAAATAAAAAAGCGTATAACACAACATACCCAAAGATTGCGAAATAGCGTTATCCTGAACATATTTTCCGCTGTGTTGCTTAAATCTTGGTGTTTCCGATAGGACATGACGGATCATGCCGAAATGTTGTTGCATAACGTTCATATATGCCCAAGTATCAAGCGTAAGAAATATCGCAAGTCCCATAATACCAAATGGCACACGCCAGATTTTTGGTAACATATCAAGCATAGGGCGTTGATCCAGAAGTATGACAAACGAAGCGAGAGAATAAAGCAAGGCTATCTTTTTTGCAACCGCCCAAAAATGCTGAAGGACATATTGCTCTTTTGGTATCTTGTCAACTTTTTCTGCTGCGCTTGGGTTGGTGAATACATTAATTATTGGTCTGAGTGCGAGTAAAAATAATGATGCTAATCCAGCAGAACCATATCCACCAAGATAATCCATAAGGTTTGGGATAATTACGCCCTGCACAAACCCCGCAGGGATAAGCAACAACCATTGTGATATTTCACTTACTCTTTTTAGATGATCTTTTTTGAAAAAGTATGTATATGTCTTGAATTTCTCTATTATGCTATTATGAAAAAGTCTTTTTTCAATGAGATTTCCATCAAATCCATAGAACAGCCTTAGACTATCAGGAAGGAAATTTGCTAAATTGGGTTGATTGCTATTCTTGCGTTTGACATCACGATATTTGTTTGCAAGTGCGGATATTAATGTTGGGGTATTTGTTGGAATATAGACCTTTTCCGCATTTATTTTATCTTCTATATGTTCAAGTGAACGGATCTCGCCTTCTGGACGGAAAAAAGCGATTACGTATTCGTCTATCATTAAAAGAGAGAGGTATCCTGATACCTCACGGTCTTTTGAACGATTATATATTACATAATGTTCATAGGATAGATCAGCAGTATCTAATAACACCTGTTTGAAGCTTTCACGTAATTCCCCGTCTGTAAATTCAGCTAGTCGGTTAATTCGTGAAAAATCAACTTTCCATGTGATAGTTTCAATATTCACAAAAAAATACTCACAAATAATTATCCTATATTACCGATGCCGACATACAACCTATATGATTGTATATCAAATATACCAAAAAGAGCAAGACCTAAATCATAAAAATATCCTTGCGATATTATATCAATTATGGCATTATTATAGCGATAATATAATAATAACTAAAAAGCATTTGAGGAGAATTAAATATGATAGTTCAATATTATAGAGATGTTGAGGAGATAATTCCTAGTGAATCTGGTATATCAGGCGTAAAGATGAGAAAAGTGATTGCCGAAAAAGAAGGGGCAAAAAATTTCATTATGCGTGTTTTTGAAATTGAATCTGGTGGATATACGCCTTTACACAAACACGATTGGGAACATGAGGTTTTTGTCCTTAATGGGACAGGGACCGTTGTAAGTCAAGATGGTGAAAGAGAAATAAATAAAGGGGATGTCGTCTTTGTTCCAAATGGAGAGGAACATCAATTTAAGAATACAAGCAAAGATAAGCTAGAGTTTATCTGTCTAATACCAAAAATAACGGCGTAATATGAAAAAATATAGATGGGAAATTGGACTAGGGATAGTTTTGTTATTTCTAACCGTATTATTGCATTATATACATTATCTTATTTTCAGAGATGCAAGACAAATGCTATTCTATATGGTTGGAGATATTGCCTTTATACCAATTCAGGTTCTTTTTGTCACCTTGATAATAACCAAGTTTTTAGATATTAGATCAAGTCGTGCAAAAATGCAAAAGCTAAACATGGCTATCGGTGCATTTTTCAGCGAGGTAGGAACAAAGCTATTATTGTCTTTATCTGAATTTAACCTGAATATTGATGAAATCAAGGATAAACTCATCATAAATAATGAATGGTCTGAAGATGACTTTTTTATTGCTAACAAGCAATTCAGAGATTACGAATATACAATCTCAAGCCGACAAAGCGATTTACAGGGGCTAAAGTCCTTTTTATCCAGCAAAAAGGAATTTTTATTGGCATTGCTTGGTAATCCCAATTTGTTGGAGCATGACAGATTCACTGATCTCCTATGGGCTGTTTTTCATCTGATGGAGGAACTTGATTATAGAAAGGATTTAGCGAATCTTTCGGGAAATGACTATAATCATATATCTGGCGATATAAAAAGGGCGTATTCCCTATTAATTTATGAATGGCTTGAATATATGAAGCATCTTAAAAACAAATATCCCTATTTATATTCTCTAGCTATTAGAACAAACCCTTTTGATCAAAACGCAACGCCTGAAATAAAATAGTGGATTTATTTATAGATGCTTATTAAGGAAAAATATACATGAAAGAATTATATAAAACGTTTATAAGCCCTCCCAAAGAGTTTTCACAACTGCCGTGGTGGTTTTGGAATGATGAAATAACAGAGGCTGGGATAAAAGAGCAATTAGCGGATTTTCGTGATAAGGGCATATATGGCTTTACGATTCAAGCAAGGATGGGTTTATCAAAAGACATCCCCTACATGGGGAAACGCTGGCTAGAATTAATAAAATATGCTGTTGACGAAGCGGAAAAATATGGCATGATTGTTCATCTTTACGATGAAGGCATGTATCCGTCAGGTTCGGCACATGGTGAAGTTGTTGAGGGGCATCCAGAATTCCTTGCTAGAGGTCTGGAAATGAGAAAAATAGAGCCTTTTGAGAAGCTAGAGCTTGCCGAACAGGAGAAGTGCATAGCCATAATGCCCGAAGGAGAGAATAGGGCAATATATTTTGACGGAGAAACAAAATTCTCAAAACCATATTATGCCTTTGTTATTACGCTGAGTAACGGCACAATTAGGGGTGTTCATGAAGGCGAGGATGATAGACAACCCAATGCGCCAAAGGCATCTGACCTGTTAAATCCATCAGCTATCAAAAGATTCATTGAATTGACACATGAAAGATATTACCAAACACTAAAAGGACATTTTGGAAATACCGTTCAAGCCATATTTACAGATGAACCAAATATAATGGGACGAGGTTCAAGAAGTGGCTTGAGACATTGGACAGACGGGCTAGAGGATGATTTTTACAAAGAAAAAGGCTATGATATTATTCCATTATTACCTGCTTTATGGAACGATATTGGCGATATAACCTCAAAAGTTCGCAAAGATCACAGTGACGTTGTTGCAAATCGATTTAATGAGAGTTTTTATCAGCAAATATCCGATTGGTGTGCAGAGCATAATATTGCATTAACTGGTCATCCTGCCGAAAGCGATGATATTGGACCATTAAGATATTTCCAACTGCCCGGTCAAGATATGGTTTGGCGATACGTTGAACCAGAAAAATCATCAGCCCTTGAAGGAAAACATAGCACTACGGCTAAATGCTCAAGCAGTGCAGGGCGACATCAAAAAGCACGTAGAAATGGCAATGAAATCTACGGAGCTTATGGCTGGAAACTTAACATGGACGAGATGAAATGGCTTGCGGATTGGTTTATGGTTCGTGGTGTTAATCTCTTTTGGCCTCATGCGTTTTATTATAGCATCAGGGATGCCCGTGCCTATGAACGTCCTCCCGATCTTGGTATGAATAACCTTTGGTGGAAGCATTATAAAATATTTGCTAATTACACAAGGCGTATTTGTTGGCTTTTGACAGATGCGAGGCAAATATGTGAAATCGCCATTTTGGGTAAGCATAACCATCTTCCTTGGGAACCTGCGAAAGTTTTGTATCAGAACCAATATGATTTCAATTACCTTGAAGACCGACTTTTGAGTGAAGCAATTATAGAAAATGCAAAGATTCACATTGGAGAATCGTCTTATTCTGTTATTATCCGTATGCCTGATCATCATCTTAAAGAGGAATTTGAGGGAATTTTACAGAATTTCATTGATTCTGGTGGACATGTTATCGATTTTTCTGTTCCAGAACGTTTGCTTGAGCAGATCTATGAAAAGATAGATAATGATGTAAATATCGATCCGAAAAATGACGATTTGAGATATATCCATATAAATAAAGAAGGACATGATTTTTACTATCTCGTAAATGAGGGTGCTAACACTATTGATACAGAATTGACGATTCATAGTGTCGGTAGTGCAGAATGGTGGGACGCAGTATCAGGGAAAAATTATACATGCCCAATTCTGCATAAAACTGATGATTGTATGACTGTTCCACTTCATTTAGAGCGCAGGGGAAGTATTATTTTAGCTATTGATCCAAATAGTTCTCAAAATATACAGACTGATTGGAAATCAAGAGGATACATCGAGAAAATTGATTTATCAAATGGTTGGAATATCTATGATGGACAATCAAAGGGGATATTATCTGACAAACTTCTGGATTGGCGTGAGATCTCTGGATATGAGAGGTTTTCTGGAACTCTTTGCTATGAAAAGGCAATTGATGTATCATCAGGGATGCTGTATAATGCCAGATGGGTATTAGAACTTGATGAAGTCCATGATTTTGCAGAGGTTTACTGCAATGATACTAATTGCGGAGTAAGACTCTGGAGTCCGTTTCATTTTGATCTTGATCTCAAACTTGGTATCAACACAATAAGAATTTTTGTAACAAATTCACTTGCCAATAGATATGACAAAGAAACCATAAAGTCAGGAATATTTGGTAATATATTTATTGGAAAGATAAGAGCGAACACTTATTGATAATATGGATGACAGAGTTGATCATTCCTCATCAATTTCTTCATCAAGAGACGCCAAGTATTCATCAAGTATCCTTCTGCTTTGATTAAGTTCGTCCTTTGGGACTAACAGAACCCCCCAATAATATGTTGACCATGTGCTTGCGATACCATCATACCAAGGTATTTTTGCCGCTTTTAGAACAACATCGATGCCGTTATTCTCGAGTATCCCTTTCATCATTACACCAGAAACTTCATCAGGCACTTTTTCGAGTTCAACAAGATCAACATATTCTGGTTCATCTTTGGGCGGAAGGACATCGACTAAGGCTATCTGACAGTCTGGGCATTCATTAATTCCGTCTATATATTCCGATCTGCATTTTGGACAAAAAGACATTTTTTTACCTCTCTTTTCTCTAAATAAAATTTTTTGCAAAAAAAATTTTTTTTATGTCACATTTTACCATTTTTTTGCATCTTATATAATGAAGGCAAAATTATCCCTTAGAAAAATAAAATTATAAAGCGACGGCATATAATATTTAGATACTTGCTGATCAGGTCTAACAATATGCTTGGAGGGGGTATTTTCTAAGGTAAGGGGTAGTAAATAAAAAAGATAGACCTATATGAGTTGTTCTCCCATATAGGTCTAAAACTTTCCATCACCTTTTGTCAAACAATTCCGTATGAAGGACCCCTTTTGTCGCCCAATTTTCTTTTGGCAATTCCTCAAACATGATTGTAACCGCTTCTGCAGGCACTTTTGCCACATTTACCATTGTATCAGTTAAGGCTTGTGCTAGTTCTGCCTTTTCTTCCTTCGATCTCCCTTGCCATAGGCTAACTCTAAGTATTGGCATTGCTATTCCTCCTTAAATATCCAGACCTTGTTTCGTTTGTATGTTATCCATTCGATATTGCCGTCATTATCAACATCATCAATCATACTGCTATAAACAAGGCCATAATCACCGGGCAGAGCTTTTTTAATCTTGTCATCTGGGATAGCTAAGTCATCAAGTTGTGGAAAACGATATAGTATCTCACCACTTCCACTTAACAAGATCGGATCAGATGGTTTTCCTGCTTCAATAGGTAAATTATGATAGCCTAGCATTTTTGCCTTATTAAGATATTCTGACTGTAATTCTGCAGACATCCTCCCTGGGCTTGGGTTATGAAGTATCATATCTGCGCCATCTTTATTTGGTATCGTCATGCAATAGCCATTACAGGGATATTCCCAAAGCCTGTTGCCATTACAATCGAGCATAACTGAACCGCCAAGACTCGCTTTATTTGTAACAAAAATCTGATAGCCTTTGATCTCAGGCATGAATTTTCCTATATTAAATCCCTGTGGATGAATGAAACTTTTATCTCTAATTAACTCTTTGCCGTCTATATCAAAGATAACAAAATCACCATGGCAGACACAGAATATCGCCTCAAATTTTCCATCCTCATTAATATCAAAGACTTTGAGGAAATCAACATGCCTGATATGGTCCCATTTCCATATTAATTTGCCGTCATGGTCATACATGCTGTCCGCAACAAAAAGTTCCTCCTTGCCATCTCCATCGACATCAACAAAGCTAAACGCTGAGAACTCCTCATCACCATATTTCGCCCATAATGGTTCAAAATCGCTTGTATAAGCAAGCAGTTGATGAGCACCAAGTATGATGATATTATAGTTATTCTCATCGATCTTTTGCAAGACGACCTTCCAGCCATCATCGTTAGGTAACTTAACACTCTTGATTAGGCTACCATCTCTTATATCTCTTAAAAATAGTCGATCATGATATTTATATAATAGCTCAACTTTGCCATCATTATTGACATCTGCAATGGCTGTAAGATTTATTTCTCCATGATTGCGATATGGCTTATCTTGCGTCCATATCTTGCCTTCTTGCCAGAGCATTCTGCCATCTTGCTTAAAGCATGTATAGCATAGCAGGTCAAAGTTTTCGTCATCAAGATCATCGCTTATTCTATATTCTTCTTGGGCAAGTAAGCCAGCGCTTTGTCTAAAAATGAGTTCTTTTTCGCCATCAGCGTTAACATCATAAAAATAAAGGCTTTCTCCGCCATTACGACCGACATCAATCGTTTTCCATAGGTTAATATTCATTTATTGCCTCCAATTTAGCACAGTATCAATCATAGCCTTGTATTGTGGAAAGCAGTTTTCACCTTCACCACGTATATATGGCGAGGCAGAAGGACAAACAATTAGACCCTTATTATCATCAAAAACCGTCTTAATCAACTGCTCTGTTTCCTCTATGATCTCGTCCGGAGTGGCATTATACATCCTATCTATCTGAATATTCCCTTCGAGACATAGTTTTCCTCGTGCCATTTCTTTTGCTTCTGATGCAGTAATATCACCCATTTGGGGAGCTTCAAACGGATGAAGGACATTTGTTCCCATGTCAACGAACCTCTGAAACACCTTCTTTATTGAGCCATGACAATGAACATGGACATATCCACCAGCATCATGTATCAGATCAAATAACGGTTTTTCATATTTCACGATAAAATCATCGAAATCATCTGGACTATGGATCGGAGGAACGATATATTCTTCGCCAGCGATTGCAAAAAATGGCAGAATTTTATTATCAATCATGACCTTAAGGCGATTCGTCAATATATCTGCTTCACGCTTTATTAATTCGTGGATAATATCCCGTTCAGTAATGGACATAATCGCAAAATTATCTGTTCCAAATAGTTCTACAACATGCCCAGCAGGGCTAAAGCCAAGGCTTGCTTCCACAATTCCGCTATTACCCATATTATTAACTGCTTGATGGAAAGAGTCAGCATCAATTCCCAATATTTCAGGCATTGGCAATGATAGATATTTTTCTGCATCCTCTCTTGTCTTGAGTAAATACGTTTCAGATAAACCGGGCTGACCTTTCAGGCTTGCCAGATAGGTTGATTGAAGGGCGCCCTTTGGCGTATGTAATATTGTTACATGACGTTGGAAATCCTCGGAATACGGTTCTATATAAGATTCTGTCTTATATCCGCTTTGCCGAACTCCTGACCATCCGCCTTTTAATTCCGTATGTTCATTGAGATATGCCCTAAGCTTGTCATAGGTTGGATCATTGTTAGGAAATCCAGTACGACTATACACAGAAGGGCGATCGACTTCTTTATATGCGTAACACCTTGTTAGTCTCTCTTTACGATTCATAGCTTATAAACCTGTTGCATAAATTGGGGGTTATTTTTTCATTCTATCAGCGAGACACTCCCCGCCAGAACCGATATTTTCTGCATCATTCTCCTTGATAATCACGATAAATGCTTGTTTTGGAATTGTTCCATAGGCTTCGCAAGCAGCATCGGTAAGTTTTGTTATTAGTTGACGTTTTTTGTCTGGATCAGTGATTTTTCCACCTTCTACAATTATAACTGGCATTTGGTTTACCCCTTTCTAAATATTAAATTTTCTCATAAATTAAAAGACATAGGAATATAGCTTAAATTATTTTCGACGAGATCTGCCTAATGTCAATACCCGTGATTGCCTAACAATATCTCATTTCTCAATTCTATCATAATATTCTTTTGATGGCAAAACAAATCAAGCTTAGAATAAACAGAATCGATGTTTTTGCCATAGACCATATAGGATTATATATCAACTTATTGTTTGTGAAAGGTTCGGGATCAAGCTGTATTTAAAAATCCCTCAGCCTAAATCTATAATAACCTGCCCCTTCATAAGTAAGTTTCTCAAGACCTTTTGAGAGTAGTATTTTCATGTCTTCTTTGCTAGTGCCTGTTACGATTATGCACTCGACATTGTCTAGATGTTCTACTAGTTTAATCGCTTCATTTGGGTTAATCAACATTAATGCAGTAGACAAGGCATCTGCATCGGTTGTTTTATCTGCAATTACTGTAACACTCATTATTTTATCAACAGGCATTCCTGTTTTTGGATTTAGGATATGGCAATATCTTTTTCCGTTCTCTTCAAAGTAGTTTTCATAGTCGCCTGATGTAGAGATTGCATTATCTTTAATGTCTATTGAACCGAGAAGATCGCCTTTCTGTCTTGGATGTTGTATGCCAATTTTCCAAGTCTTATTCTTTTTTGGTGACCCAAGTGCATATATTTCGCCTCCTGCATTGATTAGGGCTTTATTTATGCCATTCTCTTTCAGGGCATTTATCGCCTTATCAACCGCATAGCCGACAGCTATTGCACCAAGGTCAATTTTCATCCCCTCTTTCTGAAGATATACGGAGTTATTTTTTTCATTAAGCGATATGTGCTTATAACCAACAAGAGATAGGGTTTTCTTTAATTCGTTTTCTGATGGTATATGCCTTTCTTGCTGACTGAATCCCCATAGATCAACAATTGGGGCAATAGAAATATCAAAGACTCCATCTGTCATAATTGAAAACTCGATAGATTTTTTTATGAGTTTATATGTTTCGGGACTGACTTTAACATATGATTTACCAGCGTTTTTGTTTACAAGGGCGATTTCACTATCATATTTATATGAACTCATAAGGTTTTCTACGTTTCTGATCGCCCCAAAGGCTGTGTGCATTGCTCGATCTGTATTGTCTTTGGATATTATCGTTACATCGACGATAGTATTGAGAAGGAATTCTGATTCTGTAACTCTCTTTTCACAACCAGAGATGCTTGTCACAATAAATATAATTGCGAAAATTGGAATTAAACGTATAAAAAAATGTGAAATCATAATGCTTCACTGAGTTAATCATGAAATTTACTAAAATCAGTTCGATATAATACTGAGACACAAATTCACATTATATCTTACATTTCACGATATATATAATCGATAGTTAAACTCACAAGTTCTTTAAAAAATCAGAGCTAATCAGCGTTACGCAGTCAGCGAAAATCAGCGGGCTATTCCTTTTTTGCAGTGTCAAATCTTTATTCAATCTCTTAAAAATCAGAGCCAATCAGCGTTACGCAGTCAGCGAAAATCAGCGGGCTATTCCTTTTTTTGCAGTGGCAAATCTTTATTCAATCTCTTAAAAATCAGAGCCAATCAGCGTTACGCAGTCAGCGAAAATTTATATAATTCTTCAATTTTTCAACATATTCATAAGGTAATTTAACGCTTCCTAATGACTTTCTGCTATTTTCGAATCCATGAAAATCTGACCCACCAGTTATTAGAAGATTTCTATCTTTGGCTATATTACAATAATAATCTGAGAGTGCGCTTGTATGATACGGATGAAATGCTTCGATGCCCATTAAACCGTGTGCTATCAGTTTGTCAAGAATATTGTTGATCGACATTCCTGGGTGTGCCAAAACAGGTATTCCATTTGCATCAAGTATCATCTTTATTGCATCGGAAGGGGAAAATGCTTCCTTTGGCATATACGCAGGTGCATGATTACCGAGAAACCTTTGGAACGCCTCTGACATTGTATTTGCATAGCCTTTTTTTACGAGAACCGCTGCAAGATGAGGTCTGCCAATATATTTTTCACTGGTTTGCTCAAAGACATCACTTAATTCTATAACAACTCCCATCTTTCGTAACTTATCCATCATCTTCAATGCTCTATCATATCTTATTTCTCTTAATTCATCAAGCCTTTCCTGTAATTGTCTATTATTTTTATCTATGAAAAAACCAAGTATATGTATCTCTTCTCCGTTATTTTCTGCACTCAATTCTAATCCGGGGATAACATCGACATTATGTTTCTTTCCTGCAGATAGGGCGGATTCTATGCCATCAAGTATATCGTGATCTGTAATTGCTATTGTGGATAATCCTGCGCGGTTAGCTTCTGCAACCACCTTTTCGGGAGGAAGTTTGCCATCTGACTGATTGGTATGTAAATGTAAGTCAGCATATTTGATTCGGTTATTATTTTTTCTAAAAAGATAGCTCATATCTTATGCTAATTTGTTTATCCATTATATTGTTAATTTTATCTCCAAATATATTTCCTAAAAATCTGTTTAAGAGTGGTTTTCTCTCTCTCTTCTTAATAACTTTTGGCTCACCTTTTATTCCGCTTATTTTTGCAGTATATTCAATTGCGTCATTGAGAGTTCCTATATCATCAATTAGATTCATTTTCAAAGCTTGTCTTCCAGAGAATGCCCTTCCATCAGCAATTTCTAATATCTTCTCTTTTGTAAGATTAGAGTGTTTGCGTCCTTCATACACAGCTTCAACAAATTGCTCGTGAACATCATCAACCATCGCTTGATATACTTGTCTTTCGTCTGGAGTCATCTCCCTAAATGATGAACCTGAGTCCTTATATTTTCCACTTTTGACAACATCCATGCCAATTCCGATTTTCTTTGATAATTCCTGCATTTGTGGAAAACTCATCACAACACCAATACTACCAGTGATCGTCCCTGGGTTAGCAAATATTGTGTCTGATGCGCAGGCAATATAATATCCTCCTGACGCAGCGACAGAACCCATTGATGTAACGATATTTTTATCGACTTTATTTAGTTCTGAATAAATCTCTTGTGCTGGACCCACGACGCCACCGGGAGAATCTATTCTAAGAAGTATTGCTTTCACAGAATTATCATCATTATATCTTTTTATTTCTCTAATTATGTCCCTTGATTCTGTAATTACACCGTTTATTTCTATCAAAGCAATCTTACTTTCTGCACTCTTAAATGATGACATACCAGTTGTAAATAACAAAACTGCAAGCAATACTATAAATATACCACCGAAAGTCAAAATCATTATTATTTTGTTTTTTGGCATAATCAAAAACTCCTTATTTTGCCGATTTTCAACACCTGCCAGTTTTATAGGCTGGCAATTTTTGACGTTTTATCATCATATTTACAATAACTTGATTAACTCTGATAATTTTGACAACTTCTGGCACGATATATAATTATGCTATATCCTGCATATTGGGTTCACCTCCAAAAGAAAAACCATATCATTTTCTTATGTTGATAAAATACTTTTCTTTCTTATCTTGCTTTATATAAAAAATAACTATTTGTTATCTGATGTTAGTAAAGTTTTAATAATAATGCTAATGTCCATTAGAAAATTTCTATTTTCGACATAATATAAATCAACTTCAAGTTTTTTGGGCATTAGCTCTTTAATATAATATTCATCAGGGTTTGTTTTATCCTTTAATTTTATATCTTCTCTGCGATTTTGCAATTGTGCCAATCCTGTTATACCCGGTTTGACATCTAAGACATGTCTTTGTCTTTCATTATAATATTGGGCATAAGTTGGCGATTCGGGTCTTGGGCCCACAATACTCATATCGCCTTTTAGTACATCTATAAGATTAGCCCATTCATCTATCTTTGTTTTTCTAAGAAATTTTCCTATCTTGGTAATTCTTTGATCATTATATTTGGTGAGATCGGTTCCGACTTTGTCTGCGTCTGCAACCATACTGCGAAATTTGTGCATATAAAATAGCTTTCCATCTTTTCCTAGTCTTTTTCCTTTGTAGAATACAGGACCGGGTGATGTTATTTTTATAGCTAACGCTATAATCAAAAAAAATGGCGAGAGCAATATCAGAGCAAACAATGAGGATAAGAAGTCAAAAGCACGTTTGAGCATAATATTTTTGTGCAATATAGACCTAAAATTAAGTGAAATCAATTATTCATAATGGGAATTATTGGCGAGAACCTCTATTTTTTCTTTTTGTTTTTCTAACCATAAGTAATTACTAAATAATGCATCACGATAATCACCGATTTTGTGGTTTATGATTGCATTATTTATCTCAGTAATGCCATCTTGGATTGTTTTATCGCATCTAAAATCCAGTGTTTTTCTTATTTTATCAAAAGATACCCTATAATTACGCTGATCAGTTATATCTTTTTTATGTTCAATCTTTGCACCAGGTATTATCTCAGAAATCATCTTGCCTATTCCAATTATTTGGCAGTTCAACATATCATCACCAACATTAAATATCTGATGATCGACTTTTTCGATAGGTGATTCAAGACATTTTATAAAAGCCTTTGCTACATCTTCAACATGGACAAAAGGTCTCCATTGATGTCCGCCAAATATCGTGACATCTTCACCAACTGATGCTTTTGCAGTTAGAAGGTTAATAACGAGATCGAATCTTGGTCGATATGACAAGCCAAAAACGGTTGCTAAACGGAAAATTGTTGGTGATAGATTACCATTACTATCAAGCAAGGCTTTTTCTGAGTATACCTTTGATCTAGCATAAACAGAAAGCGGATTTAACTCAGAATTTTCGTCTAATATATCATCATTTGCACCATAAACACTGCATGTAGAAGCAAAAAGGAAGCGCTTAATACCAAATCCAGCACATACATCTTTTATCATTTTTGTAGCAACAGAATTTACTTCTATTGAAAAATCAGGATCAAGTTGACAGGCGGAATCTCCAACGATCCCTCCCAGATGAACAATAGCATCAACTCCTTTTCCTGCATGAACCATTGTCTCAACGTGTCTAAAATCACCAACTATCAGTTCAAATTTTGGGTCCTTATAAATCTCTGTTAAAGATTGATCTCCATAAAGTAATGAATCAAGAACTCTAACTCTATAGCCTTTTTGGAGCATTTTTCTAACCATAACTGAGCCGATATATCCCGCACCGCCAATAACAAGAATCTTTTCCGGACCAATATGAGGTGAAGAAACATGCCGAATTCCCGGAAACATGCTGACGCTAATTCCATTAGAATCTGCCAATGAGGTTATCTCCTTTGTTTTTCTTTCTGGCATTGAACTTGATGCAATTAAAACTTCATTAACTTTAAATTTACGGATAACAGATGGTATGTTTCCCGTTGTGCCAAGAACTTCAATGCCAAGAATACTTTTGCCTTGTTTCTCTGGATCATCATCTATGAAACCGACAGGACGATAATGTTTGCCTTTATGTTCGCGCATTTCTCGCAATGCGCTTTGACCCGTTGAGCCTGCACCCACAATTATTACCCTAGTTTCTGGTTCAAGAGATGCACTATGCCAGTATTCACCGAATATCCTACTTGAAAATTTTGTCATTCCTATAAATATTAGGTTCAAAGCCCAATCAATCGCTATAACTGCCCTTGAATAGAATAACTGCCTTGATACAAACATCGCCACAATAAATATGACCGATCCCAATGTAACCGCTTTGAGTATATTTAAAAACTCATTAACGCTTGCATAGCGCCATACTGGTTTATACAGCTTAAATCCAAAAAAAGTGGCTATGCGAACAACAGTAACAACAATTAATATCAGCCATATCATATCGTGATATTCTTTCATCATCAAGTTTTTCCATTGATCATCCGAATAGAGGAAACCACGTATGAGATAAGCCATATAAGTTGCTAGATTGATTAATAAAACATCAAGTAATACCCATGCAATGGGTATTTGAGCTGATCTTCTAGTCATTTTTTCTCCATATAGATTTAAGAACGATTCGCCAAAGCACTTTCATAAATTTTGTCAAATCGTTCAACGATGGATGACCAACCGTATTTTTCCTCTACCAAGTGTCTAGCATTCAAAGCGATATTTTGTCTTAGTTCCTTATCTTTTAATAATTTTATGACCTTGTTTGCAAATAGTTTAGGATCGTCAGCTACCATAATATCTTTGTCTATAACTGCATCAAAGGCTGTAACACCCATCGATGTTGTAACGACAGGGACTCCCATTGCCATTGCCTCAAGTATCTTTGCCTGCATCCCCGAACCAGATCGCAAAGGACATACAAAGACAGCGGATTTGTCAAAATAAGGCCTTACATCCTCAACACGACCTGTAACAAATATATCGCCATTACTTGCCAAATTTTGTATATATTTAGGGGGGCTGTTCCCCACAACATAAAACTTTACATTTGGGACAGATTCTTTTATTAATGGAAAAATCTCATTATAAAAATATAAAACAGCATCTTTATTTGGAAAATACCTTATTGTTCCTGTAAAAAGCAGATTCAGATCATCACTTTTAGAACTAGGTTGAAAATAGTCAAGATCAACACCCATGGGAACAACTGATATAGGCAAATTACTGTCATTCGAAAGAAGACATTGCATATCCAAAGGTGATACCATAGTCACTTGATCAAACCATTTTGCGATCTCTGTTTCATAAATTCTGACTTTGCTTGCCTCAAGCTTAAGCAATGGCCAGGCTATTCCTCTATCAAGCTTTGAACGTCTACTGAGATTTAACCAGAAAGAGTCTCCAGAATCAAGGATTTTTCGACTATCAGTATATTTTTTTATATATTGTGCCATGCGAAAAAATTGGACATGAACAAGATCAAATCCATCTTTTCCCATAAGGTTATCAACTTTTTTTTGCATTTCAGGAGAATACCAATATGAAATCTGAAATGGTTCTCCAGAATATGAACGAAGGATACAATTACTATAAGCCTTTAATTTACTAAATTCGACTATCTCTACTTCTTTGCAAAATTCTTTTAATTTATCTATATGATTTTTTTCATCAGGCGATAGCATAAAAGAAACAAAAGAAATAGAGTGTTTATAGGACAAATGCTTAAGAATATTATATGTTCTTATTTTATCCCCGCTAAATGGTGGATATGGAAACCTCAAACTAAGATATAGTATTTTCATATTTATTATAACATGCCAAAATATGTTTAGGGTTCCATAAATAATCCATAAAACCAATTAATAGAAATGCCCTTTATATTGTGCATATTTTAACACAAAACTAATATATAAAGCAAGAGATTTGATGATTTTTATTATTTTTTCTCTCCAACGATAATAAATCCGCCACCTTTTTGTGGCAGAATCATTCTTCCAATCCTATCTGATACATCAATAAGTCTTGCAAAAATTGAATCTGGTATTAATTTTTCAAATGTCTTTGGAAATACGAAATAACCAACGGATATGTTTTTTATGTTATTGATCCCTTCATTTTTCAGCATTAAATTGACTTGGTTAATATCAAAATAGAAAAGATTTCCCTTTTCAAAAACATGGTCGCTTTTGTGTCCTCTAATGCGATTATAAATTTTTCTGAATATCGAATAATATGAATTTCTATTACTCAGGCTTATTATTATCCATCCACCATCTATAAGGACTCTTCTTGATTCCAATATCACTTCTGATGGAGAATAACATTGATCCAAAACGCTTTTTAAAAGAACAATATCTGCAATTTCATCTTTTAAAGGTAGATTTTCACCAACACCCCTTATAAATTGCTGATTCTCCTTTTTCTTTACATACGAAAGCATTTTATCCGATGGGTCAATTCCTATATAGAGATTAATTGCAGATTCAAGCCCGTCAAAGATCTTACCTGATCCACAACCAACATCAATCATAGAAAGGCTTTTATTAGCTATCTCTTTTTTCTCTTTACAGAGTTCCTGTAATATATAATTTATCTTGCGCCAATTGAGAATCACTGATTTTGGGACTTTTTGGCGTTGGATTGTCGTCTTATCGTCCCAATGTAACTGCGTTTCTTGCCATTCCTGTTTGACATCTTTCATAATTTGTCTTTATTCAAATTGACAACAACAAAATAATCACCAGAATTATCAGAGCCACTGAGTTTTTTTATTGAATAGTCTTTGACATTACATTTAGAAAGTATTTTCTCAATATCAGACTTGTTATAAAAATAAAGCGGACACCCTCTAAGTCGATATCTTATCTTTCTGATTGCCATACGATAAGTTGATTTGCTTGGAAATGACATAATTAACTTCTCGGTAGTCACATCGATCATCTTTGATATAAGAGATACAGGATCAGATACATAGTCCATGACTCCGATAGCAAGGCTGATATTAAACAATTCGTCAAACTTATGATCTATGAAATTAGCAGAAATAAATGAGCATGTTTCTGATAAACCACTATCATTGGCAAATTTACAAGCCATTTCGATGGATTTTTCGGCAAGGTCGATTCCTACAACACTTTTCGCCCCTAATTTTGCCATATCAATACAATATCTTCCAGAACCACAACCAATATCAAGAACCTTTTTTTCTTTTATATTTGCACACTCTTTAAGGGTTAGTTCATATCTTTCGTAGTTATCATATCTTAATTTCTTGTCGATAAATCTTCTTAACCAGCTTTTATGTTCAGTATAAAGCAGATCAAAGCTTTCGATGGATTTTTCAAAGTGTTGTTTTACCTTTTGTTCATTTGTCAATATTTAATACCTCCGAAACAGTTGTGAAAGTGAAATCTCTTAATAATTTTCTGAGTTTAATTTCTGATTTAGACCTGTTCATGTTTTGCTTATATCTGAATAACTTGATTGCAAAACTCTCATTTTTGATTAAGGGTTTTGCTAGATCATCAGGATCGAACTCGTAAGGGTGCATATAGACTATCGCTGGGATATTTTCAGAATTTATTTTGTTTATTGCAAATCTAATGATTGGATAAGGTAATAATCTAAAATACCCCCCACCACTTGCGGGAAAATTAAAGCCAAAAATCCTGATCGTAGAAAGCGGAAACTCTATTAATCCATTATCGTTCTTTACATGATGGATCGAGCGCCTAAAATTTGGTATCCCATATCTGTTGTTTTTTATTGGAAATATGCTGGAATCATATAAAATGCCATTTTGTTCAAGTATATCCAAAGCCCAAAGAGAACGATGAATTATCGAGAAATCTGGCGCTCTGTATCCGATTATTTTATCGCCAGTTATATCTTCAAGTAATTTTATTGATTTTTTTAAATCTTCAGCAAATTCAGATTGATTTTGATTAAAAACAAGTTCATGGCTATATCCATGAGTGCCAATCTCGTGTCCCAGACTATAAATTTGTTTGACAATTTGGGGNAAAGCCTCTGCAACAAAGCCTTGAATAAAAAAAGTTGCATGGACNTTTGCTTCGCTGAGTATATNAAGAACCTTTGACGTTTGATAAATTACAATATCCCTTATTTGTGCGGACTTATTGAAAGTTGATTGAAACCAATCCTCAACGTCAAATGTTAGTGCATTTTTCATCTATATATACTCTCAAGTTTTTTTGTAATAGCTTTCCAATCGTATTTTTGCTTAACAAGCTTTCTACCATTTTCACCTAGTTTACAACGAAGTTGCTTATCTTTCAATAGTTTTATAACATTTTCGGCAAACTGTCTTGGTTCATCTGATATTAGGATATTTTCACCATCATTAACATCAATTCCTTCACAACCGATGCTGGTTGACACAACAGCCTTATTCATTGCAAAAGCCTGTAATATCTTAAGCCGAGTTCCTCCACCTATTCTGAGTGGAACAACATAAACCGCCGAATCCGATATATATGATCTGACATCTTCAACAAATCCTGTTACAGTTATCCCTTCTATATTATTCAGGCGCATAACTTTTTCGGTCGGTCTGCTACCAACTATGTAAAATTCTATTTCAGGTATTTCAGCCTTTATTAATGGGAAAATATGTTCACAAAAGAATAAAACCGCATCTTCATTCGGTTGCCAATCCATGCTTCCCGTAAAAACAAGAATATTATCCTTTTCCTCTTTTTCTGATGGCATAAAATATTCTAAATCAACACCGTTAGGGGCAATATCAGTATTTGCGTTTGGACAAATTTGAAGAAGCCTCTTTCTATCTTCTTCAGATACACAAACACATGTATTAAAATCAGGGCATATTTTTCTTTCAAAATTTGAGAAACTCCTGTATTGCCAGTAATAAGCCAGTTTTTTGATGGGATTGCGCTCTGTTTCAAATAATCTTTGCCAGATAAGTGAATCGATATTTTGCTGATCGAGTATTGTTTTTGCATGATGAGTTTTGGAAAGAGATAATAGATACTGTCCTGTGTGTAACATTTCAAAATGTATAACGTCAAAATGACGTTCATTAAGCAAGTTTTTTATCTCTTTTAGCATCTTTGACGAGTGATACTTTGCAACGGTTAGGGGCTTGCCACTAATGATTTGACATAGCAAAACAGGGAGATTAGATAATTGTTTATTATAATTCCATTTGATTCCGATAACTTCAATTCCTGAATTGCGGAGTTTTTCTATTCCATCTTCATCTTTACTGGATGCAATAAAGGTCAGGAAAGTAACTTTATTAGAATGGCAAAGGTTATTGATGAGGCTTTGGACTCTGATCCTGCCACCATCTATTGGGGGATAAGGGATAGTTGCCGAAATGAATAGGATATTAAGAGGGTTTGTTTTTTCTTCCATATCATCTTTATAGTATTTCCAAAATATCGGACACGTTATTTAGGATCAAGTCAGGTGAAACTTCGTCAAAATCTTCCCTATTTTTCATTGTTAAAACTGCGATAGTTCTCATACCAGCTTTTTTGCCTGCGAGAATATCCATAGGATGATCGCCAACCATTATAGAATTGCTTGCTTGGCTTCCAAGAAGATTTAATGCGTCAAGTAGATGCTGTGGATCGGGTTTTACCTTTTTTACATCATCTCTAGTCAATAGTAGATCATACTCCAGGCCAGCCATTTCTGAAGATTTCAGGACAGCAGGACGGCAATTTCGGGTGACAATACCAACCTTTATCCCTTTACTTCTGATTTGCCTTAATGTCTTATCAGCGCCAAAAAAGGCTTTGGCATTTGCGGTTGCCGAAACTTCAATTTCTACAAGTATATCTATTGCTTGTTTTTTAAATATATCCGCTAAATAATTATCTTGAGCTAAAAGCTCGTTATATATATGATCAATCGCCTCAAGGATATATAGCTCAGGATTAGGCAAAACTCCATATTGCTTTCCCAAAGATAAAACTTCATTTTTCATCTTTGGAAAATCTATTTTTATATCGATTAAAGTTCCATCAAAGTCGAAAAGTATTGTTTCTAATTTATCCATAATAAAATATGTGAACCAAGAATAATTTTTTATCTCAAAATATAAATCATGAGACACATCGTCTAAGTGCATCTATTCCTTCTTTGATACTCAAATCTCTGCGAAATATGCTTGATGAACCAGCAACAAGGATATCAGCACCAGATTTTACCATTTTGGGGGCATTTTCGAAGCTGACATTGCCATCAACTTGAATTTGAACGTCCAGACCAGTTGCATCGATCTTTTTACGAAGATCACTTATTTTACGAATTGAGCTTGGGATCATGCTTTGGCCAGCAAATCCCGGATCAACAGCCATTATAAGCACAAGATATATTTCATCAAGTATATAATCTAATGCAGATAAAGGCGTAGCAGGATTAATGGCAACTCCAGCTAAGGCTCCATTTTTCTTTATAAGATCAATTGTCCTATGAAGATGACGGCATGATTCTGTATGAACAACTATCAGATCGCTGCCAGCCTCGATAAAAGGCTCGACATATCTCTCTGGTTCATAAACCATAAGATGAGTATCAAATGGAATATCAGTCATCCCGCTTATAGATTTTAGTATATCGGGTCCCATCGTAAAGTTTGGGACGAAATGACCGTCCATAATATCAAAATGAAGGAAATCAACTTTTCCTAATTCAAGCTCTCTTATTACCTTCTCAAGATGAAGAAAATCCGCACACATTACCGAAGCTGATATTTTTACTTCCATTTTTTATTCAAATACCTTTATATAATATCGTTAAATAGTTTAATCATATATTTATCTGATAATGTTCTATTTTAACATAAAATTTTCTTTTTTGGAAGTCTTGATTATTTTATGCCCTGATTATGAATCTTTCGCCTTGCTTTTGTCATTAAGCATGATTTAGAATATATTAGAAAATATAACTTGTCTAATCATTATTTAGGCTTCTGTATTGGAGGTTTTGCAATGATATTTTTAATTGATATAAATTCATATATATTCGGATCAACATCAGAAAGAACCTTTTTAAGTTCAGTTCCATTTACAGATGTAAAATTTACAGACAGTTTTTGGCTTCCACGTATTGAGATAAACAGAACTGCAACTTTGCCACAATGCTTTCATCAATGCGAAATAACTAACCGAATACGAAATTTTGAAATTGCTGGTGGAATGGCTGAAGGCATATTTGATGGCATATATTTTAACGATTCTGATGTATATAAAGTCATTGAAGGTGCTTCATATACGTTATCAATCTGTTATGATTCGGAATTAGATAAATATCTTGATAATTTAATAGCAAAAATTGCCTCTGCCCAACAGAAAGACGGATATTTAAATACATATTACACTCTTGTTGAGCCAGATAAACGCTGGTCTAACTTGCCTGTCATGCACGAGCTTTATTGCGCTGGTCATCTCTTCGAGTCAGCAGTTGCACATTATCGCGCTACTGGCAAAAGCAACCTTCTTGATATTGCAATAAAATTTGCAGACTATATTGATAGTGTTTTTGGCGAAGATAAGATGATTGGCGTTGCTGGACACGAGGAGATTGAGCTTGCCCTTGTAAAGCTATATGAAGTAACTAACGAAGAAAAATATTTAAATCTAGCCAAATTCTTTATTGACAAAAAAGGGCTTAAAGGGACAGATTATAATCAAGATCATCTGCCAGTCCGTCAACAAAGCGAGATTGTCGGACATGCTGTTAGGGCAATGTATCTGTATGCAGGTGTTGCTGATATAGCGAAATATACAGGCGATCAGGAACTTATTGCAACAATGGATCGTATCTGGGATGATGTAACGCTGAAAAAAATGTATGTTACGGGTGGTATAGGACCTTCTGCCCATAATGAGGGCTTCACTGTGCCTTATGATTTGCCTAATGAGTCCGCCTATGCAGAGACGTGTGCCGCTATTGGAATGGCGTTTTGGAGTCATAGATTGCTTTTGCTTCATGGCAAAGCTGAATATGCGGATATACTGGAAAAAGTCCTTTATAATGGCTCTATATCGGGTGTTTCGCTTGATGGTGAAAAGTTCTTCTATGTCAATCCTCTTACAAGTAAAGGCAATCATCATCGCCAACCTTGGTTTGGATGTGCCTGTTGTCCAACGAATATTGTTAGATTTATTCCACAAATACCGGGCTATGTATATGCGACATCATCAAATAGTATATGGGTCAATCTCTATGTTGGATCACAAACTAATGTAAAACTAGGAAATACTGAAATTGATTTTGTTCAGGAAACTGATTATCCTTGGTCTGGCGCTGTAAAAATGACCGTTAAGCCATCATCAATAGCAAATTTTGATGTTAACTTGCGAATGCCCAGTTGGTGCAGTTCCGCAAAAGCCACTGTCAATGGCCAACTGCTAAAATTCAAAATAGAAGATAACCGCTATATAAAAATAAGTCGTGAATGGAAATCAGGCGATATTATAACGCTTGATATGTCTATGCCTGTTGAAAGGATAGTTGCAAATCCAAAAGTGCAGATGGATATAGGGCGTGTTGCGATTCAGCGTGGTCCTGTTGTATATTGCCTAGAGGGCGTTGATAATAATGACTCGGTTCTTGATATTGCTTTGCCGAGAGATTCAAAGCTTGAGCCAAAACATAGACCCGATCTATTAAATGGAATAACCATATTGCAGGGCAAAGCACTCAGACGAAAACATATTGATTGGGAAAATTCACTATATCACACTGCATCGAAGGATGATGAGATAGAGATAACCGCTATTCCATATCATACTTGGGATAATAGGTCAGCAGGCGAGATGGCTGTATGGCTTCCGGAGATAACCGCACTTGCCGAAGATAAATAAGGTATATAAAAACATGAAAAAAGAAATTACATTGAACGTAAATGGTAATAATTATAACATAAATGTAGATACCAGAATGACATTGCTAGAAGCCATCAGAGAAAAGATCGGTCTAACAGGGACAAAGGAAGGCTGCGGTATCGGTGAATGTGGGACATGTACAGTTTTGATGAATGGCAAGCCGATATATTCCTGTCTTATGCTTGCTGTTGAGGCAGAAGGAAAAGATATATTGACTATCGAAGGGCTTGCAGATTCAGAAGGTATGAAACCGATACAAAAGGCCTTTATTGAGCATGGCGCAGTGCAATGCGGATTCTGCACGCCGGGGATGATTCTTTCTGCAAAGGCTTTACTTGATGAAAATCCCAATCCAACCGATCAAGAGATAAGAAAAGCAATATCGGGCAATATTTGCCGATGCACAGGTTATTCAAAGATCGTTGAGGCAATTGGATCATTATCCAGACATGACGGAGAATAGAAAATGAGTTTACTCAAAGTGCTTTTTGTCGGTAATAGCTATACATTTTGTAATAAATTACCTTGGATAGTCTCAAAACTCGCAGAATCCGCAGGCGAAAATCTCATCGTTGACATGGTAACACAGGGCGGAGTTAGTCTTGAATGGCATGCACATAATCAGGGAACGCTTGATGCTATTGACAAAGGCGGTTGGGATATTGTTGTCCTTCAGGATTTCAGCTTGCAAGCGGTTGATAAAAGAGATAAAATGTTTCAATACGGTGAGGAACTGGATCAGAGAATAAAAAATATAGGTGCTGAAACTGTCCTATATATGACATGGGCAAGACAGCACATTCCAGAGATGATCAACGACTTGACAGAAGGTTATTTTTCATTAGCGAGGAATATTAACGCAAAAGTTGCCCCTGTCGGGATTGCATGGAAAAATGCGCTTGAAGCCAGACCAGACTTGATATTGCATACAGAGGACAAAAGCCATCCAACTCCAGCAGGGTCATACTTGGCTGGATGTGTTTTCTATGCGACATTTTATAATTCCAGTCCAGAGGGTTTGACAGGCAAGATTATAGTTGATGATGAAAAGATCGTTGATCTGAGTGATGAGGATGCGCTTTTCTTTCAAAGAATTGCTTGGAAGGCAGTTAAGAACAAACAATGAAAACATACACAGCGATAGGCAAAAGAGTAACAAGGGCAGACGCAACAGCAAAGGTAACTGGTGAAGCGAAATATGTCGCAGACATCATGCTACCGAGAATGTTGCATGGGAAGATCCTGTGGAGTGATTGTCCACATGGAATTATAAAAGATATTGACACATCCGAAGCGGAAAAGCTGGAAGGTGTTAGAGGTATCGTCCTGCTGAAATCCATCGGCGATAAAGTCAGGCATCATGGCGAAATAATCGCCGCTGTTGCGGGAGATGATCCATATATAGCACAAGATGCAGTTGATCTGATAAAGGTTACTTATCAGGAACTCCCCACTGTCTTTGATCCTATAGAGGCGATGAAATCAGACGCACCATTGATACATGATAAAGGCAATATATCAGGTTCAATGAAGCACCATTACGGAGATACTGAAAAAGGCTTTCAAGAAGCTGATCATGTGTTTGAGGAGACATATAAGATCGGCATGGGTCATCAAGGATACATGGAGACACATGGTGCAATTGCTCAAATTGATTCATCAGGGGAAATAACCGTCTGGACTTCAACGCAATCGCATTTTGGCATACAGTCTGGATTATCGCATATATTTGGAGTGCCATCAAGCAAGATAAGGGTTATTGCAACGGAAGTTGGCGGGGCATTTGGAGGAAAAACGGGTATGTCCGTTGAGCCTGCATGTGTCGCTTTGGCGCAAAAGACTCATCAGCCTGTAAAAATCATCCTCTCAAGAGTAGAAGATTTTATCTCATCACATCCGGGACCTGCCTGCACTGCATCAGTCAAAATCGGCGTTAAAAATGACGGCACATTAACAGCTATGGAAATGAAGCAGATTTGGGATGCAGGGGCTTATGGTGGTGTTTTTGTCGGTAGTTTCCCCCGAACTCGTGGATTATATAAAATTCCAAATCTGAAAGTTGATATTATTTCAATATTCACAAATAAGCTAGCCCCTGGGGCATATAGAGGTCCCGCTGCACCTGAAATGACTTTTCCCATAGAATCGTTGATGGATACAATCGCAAAAGAATTGCATCTTGATCCGATAGAATTTAGGCTTAAAAATGCCGTTGATGAAGGCGATCTTGATGTGAATAGAATACCATATAGAAGAATAGGGCTAAAAACGACTCTAAGAAAGGCATCTGAATACTTAAAAGATCATTCTTATCCATCACAACGAAATGAATCGAAATGCTATGGCATGGGAATCGCCTGCGGAAAGTGGATCAATGGCACAGGAACATCTGGCGTTTATATGAAGCTAAACGAAGATGGGCGAATCAGCATGATGACAGGTTCTATTGATCTTACAGGCGTAAAAACTGCATTTGCACAGATAGCCGCAGAGGAGCTTGAGATTCCTGTTGATACAATTGACGTTAGCTTGGGGGATACATTGACAGCTTTACCTGCATCGCTTACAGGTGGAAGCAGAACTACTTATGCTGTTGCTTCTGCGATTAAGTTAGCAACTGATGATTTTAAGCGTCAGTTATTGATTGCAGGTTCGCAAATATTAGAGGAAAAAATTGAGAATTTGGCATACTCAAAAGGCAAGGTTTATATAAAGGGAACTTCTGAATTTACCACACTTCAAGAAATAGGTTCTGCAAGTATTTATCTTCGGACAGGGGCAGTTTTTGGAAAAGGCACTACATCTAATTCTGAATGGCTTTGCCAAGACCCAGCTTTTATAACACAAATAGCAGAAGTAGAAGTCGACAAAGAGACAGGCGAGGTTAAGCTATTGAAATTTGTATGTGTTCAGGATGCTGGAACTGCTGTTAATCCGCTTTCTCTAGAAGGGCAGATACAGGGAGGGGCATCTCAGGGAATAGGCTGGGCTATTATGGAAAAGATGTTGTTCCATAATGGAGTCCTTATAAATCCTAGTTTTCTGGATTATTCGATGCCAACATCCCTTGACATTCCACCAATAGAGCCTATAATAGTTGAAGTGCCATCGGTTGATGGGCTTTATGGTGTTCGTGGTTCTGCAGAAATGCCAATGATACCTGTGCTTTCTGCGGTGGCTAACGCAATACATTCTGCGATAGGCATCAGGCTAAGAGAGATACCCATGACGAGGGAAAGTATATTAAGGGAGATAAAATGTTCTGGTGGAGAAAAAAGGTCAAAATAATACCTGAACCTGAATTGACGAGGGAAGAGATTGAGGAACTCGTTGACGAGAACATCAGATTTGCTAAGATATATGCCAATCATGGCGACGTTTCGGGCATGGAGACTTCTCTTGAGATCGTTATGAAGTATGGGTCTAGAATAGGCAAATCCCTCAGTTCCAATGAAGTAGCAAAGATAAAGTTTGAGGGATACGATCTTGGTGCGAAACAAATGCGCAAAAGGGCAAAGGAACTTAGAGATGAAGGCAAGATTAACGAAGCGGACAATGCAGAAATGCTTGCGGATTCATACACAAGCGAAGCCATGATGCTCAAGCAAACCTTATAAGAAAGAGAGGAAATAGATGAAAGTAACAAAAGTTGAGGTTATCCGTAGCAAAGAACCGATACAACTCCCAGAGCCATGGCTTGCGTCATGGAATTCCCCGGATGGCACACCAATAACTTCGATGGGTTTTTCTTATTACAAGGTCTATACAGATGAAGGTATAGTAGGCATTGGTCCCGATACTGGATTTTATAATCCATCAATTCTGGTCGGCTTTGATCCCTTTATGGTAGGCGATTTCTGGAATAAATACATGAGTGGCAGGCGTGTAGGACATTCGGGTTATGGTGCATCTGGACTTGAGATTGCCCTTTGGGATATAATGGGAAAGGCAACAAATCAGCCCATCTATAAACTACTTGGTGGGGGCAAAGATAAGATTTTCGTCTATGCGGCAACAAGCAGACTCTTGACTATCGATCAGCATATCAAACAGGTTCAGGACGCTATGGATGAAGGCTTTAAGGCAATAAAATTAAGGCTTCATAGACCGAATCCCTGGGATGATGTAGCAGTTGTTGAGGCTGTTTGTGAGACTTTTGGCGATAAGATGATGATACTTGTTGACGCAAACCAGAATAATCCGTCTAATGAATATCAATTCTGGTCGAGACAGACTGCTTTAAGGATTGCCAAAAAACTAGATAAGCTTGGTGTATACTACCTTGAAGAACCATTGAGGTTAAATGATGTAGAGGGGCTTGCGGAGATAGCAAACAGCGTTGATATGTTCATCGCAGGCGGAGAACATGCACCGACTATATATGATTATAAGGAGCATATTTTGAGGCGTGCCTATGATATTATCCAACCCGATGCTGTAATGGGTGGAAATACTGGTATTACAGGGCTAAAGAGGATTGCATACATTGCAGATTATTTCGGTGTGCAAGTAGTTCCTCATGTTCTATCAACTGGAGTTTTTCCTTTTGATCTCGCTGCAGCAATACATACGCTTGTAACTGTTGAAAATTGTCCAGTCGTTGAATTCCCATATGACCCACCGATCTTGGCTACTGAAACAATCCAGAAATTTGTTAAAGAGCCTTTTAAGATTGATAAAGATGGATATGTCAAAATTCCGAATAAGCCGGGTTTGGGTGTTGAGATAGATGAAGAAAAACTGTAAAATTAGATCTGCATGAATCAGCCAAATCCGCTTAGTTAGCGTTCTATCAATAAACAAAAACAAGGAGAATAGTAATGGCAATAAAACCAATGAAAGTCGGACTTATAGGTTGCGGTGCGATAAGTGCTACTTATCTTGCTAATTCAAAGCGTTTTGATGCTTTTGATATCGTTGCTGTCGCTGATCTGCGTCTTGATGCAGCAGAAGCAAGAGCAAAGGAATTTGATATTCCAAAGGCTTGTAGTGTTGAGGATTTGCTTGCAGATTCAGAGATTGAATTAGTGATAAATTTGACTCCACACAAAGCGCATGGTCCTGTTGGAATATCCGTTCTTGAGGCAGGAAAACATGTCTATAATGAGAAGCCTTTTGCGGTTTATCGTGAAGAAGGTAAAAAGATGCTTGAGCTATGTGCAAAAAAGGGTTTAAGGGCTGGCGCCGCTCCTGATACATTCTTTGGTGGGGCATGGCAGACAGCGCGAAAACTCATTGATGACGGCGCAATAGGTGAACCGATTGGCGGGTCGGTTTGTCTTATGGCACGCTGGGGCGGTCCCAAAAAGCCATCAAATCAGTCAAAGCAACAGGCAAAACCAGAAGGATATATCAGTTTCTATGCAACAGATTTCTTTGAATTCGGAGTCACATGGAGTTTTGACAGAGGACCTTATTATATGAATGCAATAATCAACCTGTTAGGTCCTGTAAAACGTGTAACCGCATCAGCAAAAAAGACTTGGGATGAGAGAGAAGGGCGCGCTGGGGTAGTTGAGGTTAAAGCCCCAACACATATTGCAGGAATCATGGATTTTGCAAACGGTGCGGTTGGAACTTATATGATAACTGCTGATGTTTTCGATACTGGATTGCCTCATATTGAAGTTTATGGTAGTGATGCTTCATTACGTTGTATTGATCCCAACAACTTTGGTGGACAAATTTTCATTCGCAAGCATGATAGCCATGAGCTTCAGCCTGTTGAATGCCAATTTGGCTATAATGGAAATAGTCGTGGTGTTGGGATTGCAGACATGGCAACAGCTATCCGCAACGGCAGACCTCACAGGGCAAGTGGAGAGATGGGCTATCATGTTATAGACATTATTCATGGTTTCCATGAAGCGTCAAATGAAAATAGACATATTATGCTTGAAAGCACTTGTGAACGTCCTGCACCATTGCCTCTTGGGCTTGCTGAATGGACAATTGACGATTAAATAGATTATATATACGGGGTTATAAATCTTTATAACCCTGTTTTTTTATTTTTCCAATAGGCTTTTTATGGTATTTTTTATACCAAGAACAGTTCTAATGGGATAATAAATAAAGAATAGCCATGAATGTTTTGGCTTATATTTATCTATCATGTATCTTTTGTCAGGAAAGATGCTAAAAATAATGAGTTTTGCGATTTCCCCAATTGTAATGCTTTTAGGATCAAACATGCGCGCTTGTATGCTTCTTATTATATGTCCTATTGGTCTTATTTCCCTGATTTTCTTGCCTTTATACAATGCCTGCAAAATTGTCAATTCATGACTATTTTCGTTAAGCCTAGATAAAACATTTTCTGGTATATCCTCGCCTAATTCATTTTTGACAAAGTAAAGAACACGATAGACAGCATGTTTTGATTGATTTTCTTCTGCTATTTGTATGACTTTATCCCAATCAATTTTGTCTCTGCATTGTCTTATTATCTGGACAACATCATAAATTCTTATTATCTCAACAAAAAGGTCTTTCAGATGTTCGCATAGATGGATACATAAATAAGGAAGAAGCACATTATGATCAAGAACAAATATATCATTTCCCCCTATTTTAGTAGAAAATACATTATTCCATGCGTCAGTATTTGCAATCTCAATTATCTCTGAGTGTAATTCTAATATAGCAAAGCTATTAGAGTATTTAATTACCTCACGTTTTCTTATATAATCATCAAATTGATTTTGATCTATATTGCAAATCCATCCCAAACTTAAAAGCAGATTGTGTATTTTTATAACATCCTCGCTTTTAACAAGCAAATCAAGGTCATACATGGGACGCAAGGCGACATTGGGATAAAATTGGCAAGCGATATATGCCCCTTTAAGAGCAATTACTGGGATATTTTCTTTTTTTGTTGATATGAGAATATTTGATAGCGAATAGAATAATCTAGTATTAATTAGTGAATATTTTAGGTAGGATTCTTCTAATTTTGATTTTATATCATCAGGAATTGATCTTTCATTCTTTCTTTTGAGATTATAATATAGAAGCGGGGTAATACGGTGATTTTCAGCATCTTTAAGAGTTTTGAGCCAGTTATTCCTGCTTAATCTATTAGGATCGAAAGGAAAGTTAGTCTTGTCTATTAACCCAATAAAACAGAGTAGAAACTTTATTCTTTCTTTTTGTTTCATATTTGTTATAATCAGATAACTTTTTCAATTTCTTCCCAAAATTTGCCGGTAAGACTTACACGAAGGCGATATGCAGGGATTTGTTTTGCGATTTTTACGGCAATATTAAAAGAATCTCTATAATAATCAATTTGCTTCCAGCCTTTATCGTTTTGCCGAAATTTTGCCCATACTTGCGCTGATGATTGTGTTATTCTCATTGATGATTCAGCAGCATCTACTTTTATAACTTCGTCCTTTGGATATTGCTCAAGAAAGAAAATTGCAGATAAGGGAACAGAATACTGAACATCCCATGAATTTCTTGCCCTATTAGAAATATAATCACTCCAAGTTGGCAATGGATGAACAAAATATTTATTTTCTTTTGTCAAAACAACAAGCGATTCATCATCACATAAAGCCTTCCAGTGCTTTGGAACACGCTTACAGCATGTTGATTTTCCTATATTTCCTATTCCTGCCAATAAAATACCTAGTCCATCTAATTCAAGTAATGCCGAATGAAAAGGCAAACCATTATTCCTTATATTTTGACGATATATTGGTTGTAATGAAAACCAAAACGCCAAATATTCTGGGCTAAAATTTTCAGTTTTCGTCATTTTTTGATCAATAAATTCACATAACACATTGGGGCAACTCGTATGATACCATATATTAATATTCCAATAACTATATTTATACCATCCGTTATCTGATAATATTAAATCATTGTTATTCGTTTGAAAATCCTCTGATTCAACAAAAACAATTTTGGGGGTATCATTATAGGAACATTCCTTTAATTTCATTATATAAGCAAGTTCATCAACACGAGAAATTGCTGTTTCAATACCGGTTATCCACCATTTGGTATCATCATCAAAATTAAGACAATATCCTTTTGAATATGAGGAATTTATAGGATCAAACATATCAACTCCATATTCTAGTCTAAAAGATTCTATGAATAAATTCATAAATCAAAATAATATTCAACATCAGTTCGATATAAAAATTAACCACTAAGACACTAAGTACTACAAGGTATTAAAGAGCAAATCTTTAACGCATATTTTTGTAAGAATAGCTATGAGAAAACCATTTATTTTCAATATTACATCTTCTGATTTTCATCTGTTTAAAAAATCAGAGCTAATCAGCGTTACGCAGTCAGCGCAAATCAGCGGGCTATTTCTTTTTTTCAGTGTCAAAGCTTTAATCTTTAGAACTCTATTCCATCTCTTAAAAAAATCAGAGCTAATCAGCGTTACGCAGTCAGCGCAAATCAGCGGGCTATTCCTTTTTTACAACATCCTATCTTCAATCTTGTTTCCTGCCTTGTGCCTTTGTGTCTTGGTGGTAAATACGAATTCTTACGCCGAACTCACGTTATTCAACAAAAAAGATAATAATGGCAATTTCCGTTTCATTTTACAACAAAAAAAATCGGCAGTCAAGCATTTAATGACTGCCGATTAGGTTTTTATAATTGAGAAAAACTATGATACGTCTACACCAGTGCCAGTATTGCATATACTAGCAGCGTTCACACCATTGGCGCTACATGTAACAATCGTCTCGAATCCTCCGCCAGGATAGCATGACTGCCCAACAGTTATACGACCATGTAAGTCCCTCAATATTGGTTTTTCCCATTTAATCTTTTTTTCCATTTTTGCCCCCTATTCACCTTTTTTATTATAAGAAAGCTAACACTAATTTTACGACACCGCCAAATATGACCCTCATAAAAAATATATAAAAATTAAAATCCTTGCTCTTCGTAACCTACTAAACCGCGATTGAGCAAATCTTGAATAAACTCATTTACACTATCTATTGCATCGTCAGGAACATCATCGCAATTTTCATGAAGTTTCTTTATAATATCATCGATTGTATGTTTTCCATCGAGGCACTTCCAAATAAACGCACTAACTGGATTAATCGCAAAACCTTCACCTGTACTAGGATCAAAAAGGATCGCCCAATCATCTAATTCTTCACGCAGTATCACTAGAGGGTTTGCTATTAGATTATCTTTATCTGTCAAAAAATCCCTCCTTAAATTTAGCAATTTATAGTATATACCAGAACATTACAATCTGAATTATATCATGACAAAATATAAGAGTCAAGAAAAAAAACATTTAAATAATGTATCTGTCATAAATTATTGGGTAGTCATTTTTAGCTAATTTCTGTAATAATCTAACATAAGATTGTCCCTAAAATATTTCCCAATAATTTTGTATAGATACAGCACAATATATTACTTGATTTTTTCTATTTTATCCTATATAATTAATTACTGACCAGTCAGTTATTAACTGACCAGTCAGTAAATATTTATAGGAGGCTAAAATATTGCAGGAACTATCAAGACGTGAACGAGAAAAACTAAATCGATATAATGAGATATTAAACGCTGCAAGAAAAGTATTTGCAGAAAAAGGCTATGAAGTTGCAACTATGGACGATGTTGCGTCCGCTGCGGAATTATCGAAGGGGACAATTTATTTATATTTTCAAAATAAATCAGACCTTTTTGCTTCTACACTCGAAATGGCAATGGAGCAGGTTGCTACTTTAATTGCGGAAGCTATTTCCAAAAATCCTGATGACTTTATATTAGGTATTACAGATATAATTGAACAGCAGTTATCATTCTGTGAAAAAAATATGGATCTATTTAAGATATTAGCTTCGGATAGTTTCCATATAGAAATTCATTCCCGTGTAGGCAAAAACAAGGAATCAAAATTAAGATTAGAAAAAACGATGTATGAAAATATGAAATTATTAGCTGATTATATTCAACTCGGTATCGATAGAAACGTTTTTAGGAACGTCGATCCGATTGATGCTGCATTTGCTTTATTATCGCTAATACAAGGCTTTGTTTTTGGGTGGATCATGCACCCAGAAGAAACAAGATTAAAAAATAAAACGGAAATTGTTACGACAATTTTCTTAGACGGATTAAGAAAAATAGATTTATAGGGAGTTAAAATTTTAAAACTTAAAATGGAGGCAAAGAATGAAAATCATTCTGTTAAAACACTTTACAACTATATGCGTGTTTGCTATTTCGTTTGCCTGCCTTTGTGTGACATCTAAGGCTCAGGAGGTTATAACACTTACTCTTGATAGAAGCATACAGACTGCTCTCGAGAATAATCCAAGCCTGAAATCCGCAGAGGAAAAGGTCAAGATAGCAGAGCAAAAAGTAAATGAAGCAAGGGCTTCTTTTATGCCATCTGTTTCTGGAAGTGGAACTTATACATATTTAGGTGTGATTCCTGAAATAGATTTCGATCCATCAAGCCTATTTGGCGGCCTAATGGGGGGTATGCCTACACAGGGGGCTCCATCATCAAGCGGGTCATCTGGCGGTGGCATCCCTATAGGATATGAAGATAACTACAATCTAGGAATAAGTATCCAACAGCCATTATTTACATGGGGCAAAATTTATAATGCCTATAAACAAGCAAAAATCGGTCTTGATGCTGAAAAACAGGGATTAGAAGCAGTTAAGCAACAAATCATATTTGATACAACAAAGGCATTTTATGGCGTATTATTGACTCAAGAACTTGTAAAAGTTACCAGTATGGCAGTCGAGCAAGTCAAGGCTCATGTAAAAGTTGCACATGATTTGGTTGATGCTGGAATGGCAACGAATTTCGATCTTCTTCGTGCAAAAGTTCAACTAGCCAATATTCAATCGCAACTTATAAAGATGCAAAATATGACAAAATTGGCAAAAGATGGTTTTAAGTTATCAGTTGGTCTAAGCCTTGATACTCAAATCGAACTAGATGGGAATTTTACATATAAGCCAATAGAACCTGAACTAGATAAATTGATAGAAATTGCCATAAAAAATCGTCCTGAAATAAAACAATTAGAACTTCAAGAGATGATGGGCGAAAAAATAATCAATCTTGCAAAGGCTGGAAACAAACCCAATCTTGCTCTTGTATATAGCGATGGCGTAAGGTCTTATGCGGACAAATTTGGCGATATATTCGATAAAGATGAATGGGAAAGATCATGGAATATAACACTTGCCCTTAGTGTCCCGATATTTGATGGTTTTGCAACAAAATCAAGGGTAAAGCAAGCAAAAAGCGCAGTTAAGCAAATACAGATAGGGAAGGGTCAGCTTATTGATGGTATTACTATGGAAGTGCGCTCTTCATATATGAGTTTAATAGAGGCAAAAGACTTGCTCAATGTTCAGCAGGAAACTATCCAACAAGCACAAGAAAGTCTTCGAATTGCAAATCTACAATACAAAAATGGCATGCTTACAAGCGTTGAACTCATGGATACAGAATTGGCTCTAACACAAGCGCAGACTAACTATACTAATGCCTTAAATGATTACGTTATAGCCATCGCAAAACTTGAAAAAGCAACAGCATCAAAACTGAATTAATTGGAGGAATATGAGTATGAAAAAAGCAGTAATTATAATAATAATATTGGCGATTATCGGTATTTTTATATGGAGAGTAGGAGTTGTTTTCAAGTCGAGGGCAGAGGCTGGAAAAACTATCGAAGATGCACTAATTGCGGTTGATGTAGAAACAGCAAAACTAGGAACAATAGAAAATAAGCTGTCATTTGTTGGTAATATTGTTGCTGATGCAGAAGTTACAGTATTTCCAAAAACAATGGGCAGAATAGAAAAAATGCTGGTAAAAGAAGGTAGTAATGTCAGCAAAGGGGCAGTATTAGCAAAACTTGAGGATAAAGAATTATCGCTTCGTGTAAAACAAGCGGAAGTTGCTCTCGAAACAGCAAAGACAGGTTATTCACAAGCAAAAGCATTATCGGAAATAAGAGTTAGGTCGCAAGTTGCACAGGCAGAGGCGGGACTATTAGGTGCAGAGGCTGCATTGAAACAAGTCAAGGACATGGCAAAAACACGTGTATCGAGCCAATTAGATCAAGCACAGGCGGGGCTTGATGCACTTAAAACAAACCTAAAAAAGATAAAAGATGGTGCAAGACCAGAGGAAATTAAACAAATAGAATTGGCTGTTGAACAGGCAAAAGCTGGCAAAGAAAACGCTGACACAGATTTAGAACGTATGGAAAAGCTTTATAAAGAAGGTGCTATAAGCAAACAAACTATTGATGGGATCAGAACTCGTGCAACAGTCGCAAATGCACAATATGAAACTGCAAAACAGCAGTTAAAGCTTGTTCAAACAGGAGCAAGAGCAGAGGATATACAAGCGATGGAACTTCAAGTTAAGGCGGCTGAGGCAGGTCTTGAGATGGCACGTTCCGCTTCTGATACGAGAAGTTGGGAACAAGATATAGAGATGGCTCAATCAAGATACAATCAGGCAAAAGCTGGTCTAGATGCGGCAAAATCTCTTGTTGATGCAAAAAGCTGGGAGGCTGAAATTATCGGTGCAGAAGCAGGAGTCAAACAAGCTGAGACTGGGCTTGAACTTGCAAAAGAAGCACTTAGCTATGCGGTTGTTACAGCCCCTATAAGCGGAACGATCTCTCAACGAAACCTTGATGAAGGTGGTATGGCAAATCCAGCGATGCCGATCTTTACTATCGTTAATGCAAATAATGTCAAGGCTATAATAGAAGTTCCAGAAGCAAATCTAAAAGATATATCGATCGGCAAAAAGGCTTATATATCCGCATCGGGGTTATCAGAACCAATGGAAGGGCAAATAACTCTGATAAGCCCTGTTATAAAGCCTGCAAGCAGAACTGCTAGTGTTGAGATTAGCATAGACAACTCATCACGAAAGCTAAAACCCGGTGCATTTGCAAATATATCAATACCATTAGATATAAGAGATAATGCGATTATTGCCAGACGTTCATCTGTGCTAGAAGAAAAAGAAAACGGAAAAATAGTTAATAAATACGTTTTTATTGTTAATAATGACAAAGCAGTAAGAAGGAATGTTGAAATTGGTATAGAACAGGGTGATATTGTAGAGATCACCTCTGGTATAAAAGCTGGAGATAAGATCATAGTTGCTGGGCAAAATTTAGTGCAAAATGATGGAAAAGTTAAAGTAATGCAAGTTAAGCAATAATAATATATGTAATATAGAAAGGTAGGTATAAATGAGAATAACTGATCTTGCAATAAATAGGGCGGTTACCTTTTCCATGATATTTCTTGGTGTAGTCGCTTTTGGATTGGTATCATTAGGAAGGTTAAACCCGGAACTTTATCCCAATGTTACATTTCCAGTGGCAACAGTCGTTACAACATATCCCGGGGTAGGTTCTGAAGATATAGAAAAAATAATAACCAAGCCCATTGAGGGCGTTGTAAGCACAATTACTGGTATTGAAGAAGTCACATCAGTAAATAGCGAAGGAACATCGCTAATTATTATAAAGTTTGGTTGGGGGACAAACATGGATGTTGCCGCTTCTGATATTCGAGAACGTGTCGATCTTGTAAATAGCTTTCTGCCAAAAGATGCCAGTAAGCCATTAATATTCAAGTTTGATGTCAGTTCACAGCCGATCATGTTTGTTGGAGTATCGAGTGATAAGATGAGTTTGGCTGAACTTCAAAAATTATCAGAAGATAATTTTGAACCTTATTTGGAGCGCATCGACGGTATTGCTGCGGTTTCAACAACAGGGGGTCAAAACAGAGAAATACAGGTTCAGCTTGATCGCAATAAGTTAGAGGCCTATGGACTTTCGCCTGCAATGGTTATGGGCGTTATTGGTGGTGAAAATATTAGTTCTCCCGGTGGAGAAATAAAAGAAGATAGATCTGCAAAACTGATAAGAACTGTTGGAGAATTTACCTCAATCGATCAGATCCGAAATATCGTTATATCTTATCGTGGTGGCGCTCCTATATATATTAAGGATGTTGCAGATGTTATAGATGGATTTAGTGAGAAAAAAAGTGTCGTCATTATAAATGGCAAACCATCGGTAAACTTCTGGATACAAAAGCAAGCAGATTCAAATACGGTTAAAGTTGCAAGTAAAGCCACAAAAGCGATTCAAGAACTACAGAAAAAGTATGAAGGGCAAGTTAAGTTTAATATAGTCGCTGATAACTCAGAATTTATCAGAAATTCTTTACAAAGTGTTACTAGCTCTGCCATTCAGGGCGGACTTCTGGCAATAATAATACTTTTTTTCTTCCTTTATAGTATCCGTAGTGTTATGATAATCGGCATCGCCATCCCGATCTCAATTATATCAACATTTTCTATAATGGATATCGCAGGTGTTTCGCTAAATATAATATCGATGGCGGGTTTAGCACTCGGTGTTGGTATGTTGGTTGATAATGCAATTGTTGTTTTGGAAAACACATATCGTCATAGAGAGGAAGGTGAAGATCGGCGAAAGTCTGCAAGCAATGGAGCTTCTGAAGTTGCTATCGCTATCACTGCATCAACCTTGACAACTATATCAGTTTTTGTCCCTGTCATATTTGTTCCCGGTATCGCAGGTGTTCTATTTAAAGATCAAGCATTAACTGTTACATTCTCTTTGATTGCTTCTCTTATAGTTTCTCTGACAATTATTCCGCTTCTGTGTTCAAGATTCCTGAAATTAGATACAGAAGGCAGAAGATTTGGATTTATGAATGATCTGATTGCTAAACTTTCATCTTATAGGGCAAAGATGGATATTTTTTACCAAAAACGACTTGATTGGGCTCTTAGGCACAAGAAAACTGTTATAGCATTAGTTATTTTCGCTTTTTTAGCAAGTATATCCTTGTTTTATCCTTTTAGATTAATCGGCACAGAATTTACGCCTGCTTTTGATGAGGGCGAGATCAGGTTCCAACTAGAGACAGTCCCAGGAACAAGATTAGAAATTACAGAAGCAGCAGCAAGAGAGGCAGAACGTATAATTAAAGAAGTTGGCGGAAACGATATTGATAGCACATACATATCAGTTGGGTCCGGAGAAGGCATAGCTGCCATATTTTCAGGCGGAGGATCAAATGCAATTAGCATAATGGCTCATCTCAAAAAAATCAATGAAAGGAGCCGTTCTCAAGCAGAAATTGAGAATCAGATACGTGATAGACTTTTGTTAATACCAGGGCTGAGGACACTTAATACCGAAAGTGCGGTAGTCTCATCTCTTGGGTTTGGGGGTTCACCGATCAATATAGAGATATATGGATATGATCGAGAAATCGCAAAGGACCTTGCAGATAAAATTAAGATAATGGTTGAAGAAATTAAGGGAACATCAGATATTCAAAGCAATTTATCAGAAACAAGCCCTGAACTTCATATCGAAATCGACAGAGAAAAAGCATATGCGTTAGGCCTTAATATGGCAAACATAGCTAATACAATCCAGACAAACGTGCTGGGAACTACTGCGACAAAATACCGTGAAGGAAGCGAAGAATACAATGTTGTTGTTAGATTTAGGGAGGAAGATAGGTTAACACGTAATGATATTTATAATATGCCTATCTCTTCACCTATGATGACTCAGGTTTCACTCGGTAATATTGCAAAAATTAAACCTGCTGATGGTTCTGTTACTATACAAAGAAAAAATCAAGAACGTTTCGTAACAATTACAGGAAAACTTCGTGGTAGGGATATGGGTAGTGTAAACAGAGATATACAAGCAAAGCTAAAGACAATGCCGATTCCTCCCGGATTTACGGTGTCTATGGGGGGAGCAGCTAGCGATATGGCTGAATCATTTAAATGGCTTGGTATAGCATTAGTCGGCGCTCTGTTCCTTGTTTATGCAGTTATGGCTTCTCTATACGAATCATTCCTGACACCTTTTATTATTATATTCACATTCCCTCTTGGTATTATCGGAATAACTTGGTTATTCCTCTTTACTGGGACAACATTCAGCTTGACGGCGTTTATTGGGCTTATTGTTCTAGCTGGTATTGTCGTCAATAATGGTATTGTTATGATCGACTATATAAATCAATTGCGTGCTAAAGGGATGGGACTTAATGAAGCAGTTATGACAGGCGCAAGAACAAGGCTAAGACCAATATTAATGACCTCACTAACAACAATTTGTGGTATGTTCCCATTGGCATTGGGGCTAGGAGCTGGTTCTGAAACGAGCTTCCCTCTCGCAAGGGCAGTTATTGGAGGATTAGCAGTATCAACAATACTTACACTTATATTTCTTCCGATCTTATACACGATCCTATCAGAAAATAGAATCAAGCGAGAAGAACGAAAATCCCTGAAAAAAGCTGATCATACCTCGATTGCAATTGGAGGATAATAACAAATAAATTGAATGTAGAAACAAAAAAGCTTCTACATTCAATAGTTATATCTTTTAATTATTGTTTAGTTCCCTAGATCGAAAATCACAACATCATATCGATTGATAATAGGGCAGGTTATGAAAGATGGAAAAGCTATACGCAAAGGGACAATACTAGAAAAAGTGCTGATTGGATGAGATACACCATTGCTGATGAAAATCGCATGACTAATTTTAAACTTGTCTAATCTATGCCAGATGTCTTTTATATTATCTCTGCGATTATCTTTTCCATGTCCTCCTTAGTCACAGGACGTGGGTTATTGACCATCGACAATGGGGCATTTGTCATGGCATTTTCGATAAGTTTCTCCCTATCGATTTCATCTGCTCTATTTTTGAGATTATCAGGTATATCGAATCTTCCTAAAAATCCCTTCACTTGCTTGATAAACTCATCTGCTATATCATCTTTGTTTTTTAAATCCTTGCCGATACCGAGTTCCTCCGCAAGTTTGACATATCTGTCTAGTGCCTCTTTGCGATTATATTCGAGAAATATAGGGGTCGCTAGTGCCACGCCTACGCCATGCGGGACGTGTAAATGCGCCCCAAGTGCCTGCGAGACAGCATGGACAGCAATAACTCCTGACTGAGCAAGCATCATCCCTGCTAGTGTGCTAGACCATGCCATATTTGCCCTTGCGAGTATATTGCCTCCATCTTCATAGGATATTGGTAAATTCGCCCATATCAGTCTAACAGCCTCTGGCGCAAGCCTTTCAACATAAGGAGTCGCCTTTTTTGATATAAACGCCTCCATCGCATGACCGAGTGCGTCTATTCCTGTTGACGCTGTTAATGAAGGTGGCATCGTTGCTGAAAGCTCTGGATCAATTATAGCTACTTTTACAAATATTGCGGGACTAACTATTGAACCCTTTGTTTTTAATTCCTTTTTTGTTAAAACTGCTACTGCGGTTGTTTCGCTACCAGTTCCTGATGTTGTAGGGATCGCTAGGACAGGCATCGCAGAAGAAACCTTCTTAAATTCTGGGTTACATGCCATATAATCATAGGCATCGCCTCCATTTACAGCGACAACACCGATAGCTTTTGCACCGTCAATCGCACTTCCACCACCAAGACCAATTAATACGTCAATATCGTTCTCTTTTACGACATCAGCACCATGATTTATAACTTCTGTAGATGGATCAGGCTCTATTTCGGAATATTTTATGACAGATAATCCTGATTCTGTGAGATATTTCTCAACCTTATCTATTGTTTGCTCAAGTCCTTGTATATATTTATATGTTACGAGTAAAGCCCTTTTTCCATAAGTAGAGGCTATCGTCCCAATTTCAGATACTCTACCCGCACCAAATACAATGCGAGTCGGCATATTAACATCGAAATCTCTTAGTCTATCCAATGCCTTTACCTCCTTTGATTTAGTAGCCTAATACCACCATCCACCCATTCTACAAGGCATTATTGGAAATAATACCTCAAGAAGTGTTCTTATCCTCTCATTAAACGATGGCTTAACTGTTAATATATTTTGTCTGTATAATTCCCATATATTTCCGTTTGATGTAAATATTTGTGTTAATATTCTATCATCCGCAGATAAAATCATATCAGCTTTATCAATAAAACCATCTTCTATATTTATAATACCATCATCAAATAAAATCGTTGCCTTTAGCTGAGAACCTTTAATAGCGAGACTAGCTTTTAGCCCTGCATGTTTGCTTTTATTTATGCGAGATATTAGCAAAGGTGATATTTCATCAAGATAGTTTTTAAGATTATTTATTCTGAACATACCGACCCATTCATGGCGCATATAGCTTGAATCGAGATTATAACCCTCTGAAATTAGAATATCCTTCATATATGGCGACGGATGAAAGAAATTAATAAGATTTTTTCCCTCAGATATTGCATATTTGTCTATACCACCAAGTAACGCCTTTAATGCCATTTTCTTATTATCAAAATCTTCGTCTATATGAAGGAAATCAATTTCAACCAAAGGCTCAAAAGGACTCAAAGAAACCTCCGCATATCCGATTATTTTATCATCATATTCAGCAACTTTGATTCTCTCTGGATCAAATGAATCTCTTGGCGACCATGTATTTGGTCCTACACTATTTAACATATATTGTTCTCTAAACGCTAGTAAAATATCTTTATCTGTATTTTCATAATTCCTAATTAATACATCAGCATCATTATCCCTCAGCTTATCAATATGCCTTTCGAATCTCCAATGATCTCTGCGATCATAAAATCCACATTGGCAATAAAGCCTATGTGCAACAAGCCGTAACCCTGTGCTTACGATAGTGCATGAATGACCCATCTCTGCTATGTGATCGCAGGCTTTTTTTAGTGCTATTCTGCCAATGCCCATAGCGCGATAGCTGGTTTCTCTAATACCAAAACTCATTACGCTAGCGCATTTCGCTGATACATCTCCCCCTAGATGGAAAAGCAAATTAGTCCTGACGTTTACATGTGCGGTATCATCGCCCCTATATCTTGGGCATAGATAAAAGCCATAATCTCTATCATCTATGTCAACAGAGACCAGATTATTTCCATTCTCATCTTTTACATTATATATAGAAAATCTCTCCGATCTTGCATCTCCGATTCGTTCTAAGGCATTTCCAGCAGAAAATTGAAATAGTGGGTCTTGTGTAGGCGCAAGCTCAATTAATGTTTCAATACCTCGTTTATCGTCTTCTGATGTCAGCGAAAGTGCAGAATTTGCCCTAACACAATCATCATTTGCATTTAATAACGATACAAGCGTTTCATTTCCTCGCTTATCACCAATAGACATGAGTTCGGCACCTGCATAATATCTAACCCATTCATCATCATCCTTTATTAGCCTTAATAGTTGCTTATGTGTCAGCATCTCGTTATGGAAGAATTCTATATCAGGTTGTTTATACTCCAATCCGTTGATCTGTTTGCCATCTTTGCCCGTAATCCTAAAAAAGAATCCCCATCCATTTTCATTTTTACCCGCAACTTTGAGCATTATTTTATTTTTGCCTTTTCGTAATAAGATTGGAACTGCATCTTGGTCTATCTCTGGGCTTCTATCTGCATCATTTTCATATATTAAATCACCATTAATCCATATTTTTCCACCATTTGCAATACCGATTCTTATTTCTGCCTTCATAGTTTCAGGACTCTCGATATAAGTTAAAGCATAGGCGATGGATTTGAGATTTAATATATTCCATCCATGTTCAATGCCTGTTCGTTCAAGTCCATCAAAATATATGTAATTTAGATCAGCATATATATTCCATCTTCTATCGTCCCAAACATTCTTTGCGGTCTTGCCCCAACGGACTATTCTGCCTTTGCCAGCATAAAAGGCAGAAAAATCTGTCTCAATCTCTGGCGGATATACCTTGTCAAATCCCTTGTTATCCGTATTATCAAATGGGCTTGCGATCAGCCAATCGTTATGTATTGCAAAGCCTGCCTTGCGTAGTTGTTCAACAGACCTTTCACCGAAGTTTTGCAATAGATGTGATGTCCTAATAAACAAAGGTTTATCTTGTGTAACAAGATAATTTCCCATTAGTTCAATAGATTTATCATCACCACACAAAGCCAAAGCCTCGAGAGCAATCGGCGCAAATACTACATCATCAGGATCAGCATAATTCGAAAGTTCCTTGATGTCTTTTTCATTGCAGGCATTAATAAACCCTATCCATATTTTCAAAGCTGATCGATTAGGCTTGTATTCAAACAGCCTTAATTCAAGTTTGTTTGTCCGTTGTCCGTCCATCAATTTTGACGTTGTAACAGCAAAACAAGAATTGCCATTATTTCGATAAAATACCCCTCTTGACGGGCGTGTATCGTTGAAAGCCTCTGTTTGCCATAAAAATATATCCTTTATATCAAGTGTTTTGCCTTTATAGACAGAGATCTCGCCGATAGTGTTCGCTTCATTCTGATTCTTTCCCGTCATGGACGTTCCGCCATAGGTAATGATCTCATTTTTGCCATCATTATCGACATCAGCGATCTGCATATCCCATAGCCAAGAATGTCTAAATGTTTTCCAGCTTGTTTTAATCTTTTCGTTCAATTCTTTATCTAATACGGTTATTTTATTAGTTGCGCCTTGCCCTCTCCCTGAGAATGTTCCCCCGCCGATTATGATCTCATTTTTGCCATCATTATCAATATCACCAGCGGTCATGCAAGTTGCGAACATGCTATCAGGAATAGGACTTGATCTCTTAATTGCAAGATTGCCATCAAGAATACGCAATTCACTTCTCTTTGCCCCGTTGCGTTCAAAATTAATTAATGTTATCAATTCATCTTTGCCATCGTTATCTATATCGATTGACACAAGGCAATGTCCCCATTTGACTACCTTGCCATTGGGATACATCCATCTTGTAATTTTCTTTAGTTGCAGATCTCTATCATATATTCGTATCTGTATATATCCTTCGTCAATCTTGTTCCCCTCGACTACGCTAAGGACGGTAATATCTGAATTATCCGAAACAAATAGGCATTTTGCTGTGCAATATGAGTTAGCCTGTAATTCCCATGAAACATTAGCAATAGGATTGAGATTAGTATCGAAAATTTTTATAGTAGGGATTGTTTCCCTTCCAGACACAGTTATTCTAGTATATCCGTTAATCTCCGCAACCTGAAAATCCATTGCATCACCACTCCAGATATAGCTGGCTTTCAAGTTTAAATCAAGGTCATACATTGCGATTTCAGCGATTGATTTATCTTGGGAATTCTTATTCCTTATTGTAATCAAATATTTTTGACCATCAATTTCAGCGACTTTGATCTTTTCACAAGTATTTGTATCAAATTCAGCTGGTATATCTATCTGTTTTATCGTCTCAAATGACGCAATTGTCTGTGGCATTGAAATACTCCTCTAAAAAGAAAAACCAAGCCTAGCAAATGGTTCGATATTGAAGTCTTTATCCCTATTAACAACGAATCTCATACCAAAATCAAATGGCAGATACATTAATGCGTGTGTCTCAATATGCAATTCAAGACCTGTTGACATCTGTGGATTTTTACCATCTTTTGGAATAGAAGCGTCAAAGAAGATGCTACCGCAAACATCTTCGAAGTATATATAAGGAATAATAAAAAAGCCAAATCTCAATGGAAATATTGGGGCGGTAAGGTCAGCGGAAATTGTCATACCGATCTTTGCATCAAGCGGGTTGTCATATCCTCGTATCACAGGAAAAAGGCTATCACTCTTATCATCAATTTTCGGATCATAGGTGCTGTCAGGATCATATATCCCTTTTGTCCTTATATGTAATGCGCTTTTCTTGATATATCTATCAATGCCTAGATTAATAGTGAAAGCATTTCTATCTATTATTGATCTGATATTCTCTCTCTCGATAAAGGCCTTAAAGCCTAGATTTATCGATGTCTTTGGAAATGTGAAGGTTGATGATAAATAAGGACTAAATTCAGTTCTATTAATATTATCACTCTTTGAATCATTATAGGTTTTTCCTGATAAGCCAACATAAAGATCGGTCAAACCCTCATTAAGTCTAAGTAAAAGTGGATATTTCATATCAAAACCAAGTTCATTATCTTTATCGATATTGCGTGCTGTAAATGATGTTGATAATGGCATTAAAACATTTGCAGAAAAGGATAAATTATATAGGGGCTTTTTTTGTGAGAAGTCATATAATAATTCAGCGTTATAAGGAAAATGTCTGAGTGTATCCTGACCAGATATTAATAATCCAAAGGCACTTTCTTCTGAACCTTCATCATAATAAAAATTTGGTAATCGCAAATTTGGAACAAGTGTCTTTAGATTATCAATGTAGCTTCCTTTGCGGATAAGGCTATCATCAATTTTATTATTCGGAGGAATTGTCGCAGGTTCAAATGGTATTTTGTCCTCATGCCATTCAATATCTTTTGCATAAATATCGTATCCATAGGAACTAAGCCCTATATGATAGAGTTTGTTATTTGTTTCGTCATATACGGGATAAGATGAATATCCATTTTGAGTTATACGATACGTCTTGCCTGATGACATATCATAGCAATAGCTAGAATATATCTCGCCATAATTTGCGGTCCAGAAGATTTTATCTCCATAAACCGAGTGAAAGCCCTCGTATCTAGGATTGTCGGCTATGGGTATAAATTCTCCATTATCAAGGTTAAGCATGTATAGGCTATAATTCGCCCAGTCCTTTCTTGCTGACACAATGACCTTATTATTATTTATTACTATGCGATCAACTATATAATCAGAATCGAATAGAGTCTTTTTCTCTTTTGTATTTACATCATATTTGATGATCTCAGAGCCGAATTTATCTTTTTTATCCTTTGAATAAATGACATTGCCATCAGCCATCACATCGAAATCTCTGATCTCATCTTTTAGCAACGTTTTGTCTTTTCCTGTTACAATATCCCTTTCATGGAGTATAGAATAGAAACCATATTTCATATAGCTGACATTTGCATATCCGTTTTTTGTTTCCGTTACTGTATAATATATTTTTCCATTATGTATCTTAAATGGAGTTAAAAAGCTCGATGTTGTTGTTAATATTGCCCTTTCTTTACCTGTTTTTACATCATATTGTATAATTTCATATAATACATAAAAATCAAATGTGCCTGCCTTTTCAATATATGCTCTTATGTAATATAGCTTGTCATTATATAAAGCCAAATCGGAGGCATACCAGCCTTTATTAGTTAATCTTTCACCTTCCATTACAAAGCCTTTGGATCTTTCAGATTCATATTGTTTCCATTCCTTCCATAGCTCTGAGAACGATTTCCCATATACCTGCTTTGCGGAATGGTTGATCATAAAAATAGGCAGTGACGACCCGTAATTATCAAAGAATCTAGCGAATTTATCTTCACCATAGGTCTTTGATAGATATTCAAAGAAAACTCCGCCATAATTATATATTCCGTCATAATGGGGATAATCTATCGGCGAATAGTGCGCCTCTAATATAGATGGGAATCTGCCATCTTTTACACGAGTTGCAACATAAGAATCATAATATCCATCGTTAAGTCTTCCCTGATATTGTGAAATCTGCGATTCTGTATATACCGTTATTCCTTCTATAATCCAACCAAATGAATAGATATTGGGTATAAAATAACTGCCGAATACTGAGCTTAAAGCGCCCATGAACCCATTAGCCTTTCTCATGTGAAGCAAATGGACATATTCATGGAGACCAACATCCGTTTCCCAGCTTTCTAGCGAAGTTCCAAGACTTTTCGCTGACGGCTTGTATGTATACAAGAATATGCGATTGTTTATGGGATCAGTCATTCCATTTGCAATAGTGCCAATATCTTCAACTACGATAGGAACGCCTATTGCACCATTGCCAACGATCTTTTCTGCTTTTGGGCGATAATATTCCAAAGCATTTAGAAATTCTCTTGCTTGTTTTTCATATCCCTTTTCATAAAAAACAGTGAAATAATCGGTCTTTATAACTTCCCAAGATAATGTAGAAGATAATGGCAAAAAAAGGAAAATAAATATAAAAACAATTCTTATCAGTTTATTCGCCATTCTCGTCCATCCTTGTTAATTAGTTTTTTTGCTTCATCAGGACCCCAAGAACCAGACTTGTAAAATGTAAGTGGGCAACAATCAGGGTCACGTTCCCATTTATTGAGTATTGGCGTTACAAAAGCCCATGTTGCCTCAACATCATCGCTTCGCCAAAATAACGTCTGATCGCCTAACATACAGTCAAGAAGCAATCGTTCATAGGCATCAGGCATTTCTACGCCAAACACATCCTTATAGCGAAAATCCAGCGTCAAAGAATTCATACAAAGCTTTGCACCGGGTTGTTTTGCCTGAATTGTTAATGAGATGCCCTCTTCGGGCTGAACGTTTAGGACAAGCACATTTGGCGAAAGTGCTTCTGATGGTAAAGGCGAAAACATTGAGTATGGAACTCTTTTGAATACTATCACAATTTCGCTAACTTTTTGTGCGAGACGTTTGCCTGTTCTTACATAAAAAGGAACGCCTTGCCAACGCCAATTACCAATAAAAAGCTTTGCAGATACGAAAGTTTCTATGCTTGAATCTTTTGCAACGTTCTTTTCATCACGATAGCTGGGAACATACTCTTCATTTATTATTCCAGAGATATATTGTCCTCTGATGATATAATCATTGAGTTTATCCAATGGAATAGGTCTTAAAGCTCTCAGAAGTTTAACTCTTTCGTCACGAACTCTATCTGAATTAAACGATATTGGAGGCTCCATCGCAACAAGCGCAAGCATCTGCAATATATGATTTTGGAACATATCTCTTAAAAGCCCTGCCCGTTCAAAATATCCTGCACGATGTTCGACGCCGATTGTCTCTGCAACCGTTATCTGCACATGGTCAATATAATTATGGTTCCATATGGGTTCAAAGATCGCATTTGCAAACCTGAACATCAATATATTCTGGACAGTTTCCTTACCCAAATAATGGTCAATGCGATAAATCTGATCTTCAGCTAATACATGATGAAGTTCCCTGTCTAATGATAATGCACTCTCGAGATCACGTCCAAATGGCTTCTCAAAGATAACATGAACACATTTATTATCATCTTCCGATTCTGCTATCAATCCCACAGAATTCAGCATATTAACAATTTTACAATAAAGATCGGGCGTTATGGCAAGATAGAACAGATGATTTGTGGCTGATGAATATAGGCTATCAAGCTCTGCCAATCTTTTTGAAAGGCGTAGATATGTTTCTGAATCAGAATAATCGCCAGATATATATATGAATCTGTTTATAAAATCATTTAGCTTATTTTGATCTATATCAGATGACTTTTTTATTATTGACGCTAAAGACTTATTACGAAATTCCTCATCAGTCATATTCGTCCTTGCGCAACCCAATACATAGAAATTTTTAGGCATCAGTTCCCTTTTATAAAGATTGAACAAGGAAGGGATTAATTTCCTAAAAGTAAGATCTCCAGAAGCACCAAATATAATTATTCCACAAGGTCCCGGGCGTATTTCTGTGCAGAATCCACCCCGAACATCAAAATCGTCTATATTATTCTCCATAAACCAGAATCATCTCCCTATTAGATACTAACTTTGTATAAGCATCTTTTTTATCGCAAAGAAATCACCTGCTTGGATTGTATAGAAATATATCCCGCTACTGACTTCCTCTCCAAGATTATTTTTATCATCCCAGTAAGCCGATTTGTCTTCGTTCACATAGAATCCATTGATTATAATGTCATCAATCAAGTATCCGTCTTTTGATTTTATTTTAAGTTTTACATCATCGACATATGTCTTAATAATCTATAACTCCGCAAATGGATTTGTCATTTACAATTACATCTTTTTGCATTTTTTCACCTTTATATTCGTTTTTAGCAAAAATGAAATATTAATGCCAGAAAGTATAAGTTGGTATCTTCAACAGGACCCCTAACATGTTCCAGAATCCACCAACCAAGTAATCACCGAGTATCAATCCCATGAAAAATGGAACAGACCTCCTATATGAATGGATCCCACCATGCCGAAGTATAAGCGATTTGATAAGCCAGCTAACAAAGATACTTGACCACATCCAACTCATACTCCAATTTAGGCTACTTGATAATGGATATGCGACAGGATGAAGATTCCACCAGACAAACCTTGTATGCAAAAAAGACAAAATTATAACAACAATAAAGCCAACACCCATAAGGATTGTTGACTTGCTTTCTGCGCTGGGCTGATAATATATCCAGCTTTGAAGTCTGCTATACGCCTCATATCCCGCACTCCACATAACATCGCCATACTTATAATGTGTATAAAGATAGCACCACATAGCAACAGGCATAGCGATTGCAGTTGCGACAATCATCACCTTAATAAGACGTTTATTATCCATCTGAGCCTGTTCAGCAAGCTTGAATCCCTCTAATTGATGTGGCATAGCATGACAACGATTACTTCTGTTGAATGACCAAAATAGCGAAAACACCGTCAAATTTTGCGCCCCTAAGATACGTGTTCCTAATGCTTGAACCATTATCATATCAGGACCGATACGATAAAGCTCATTTACAGGCGGACCTAGTTCTGCCCTTATACGTGCAATCGCAAGCGAGATCGTGAAATATATACCAAAAAATATCGGAAATATCCATAGCGACATTCCTGCACGCAAAGAAAAGGCTAGTATTCCAAACATACAGATAATAATACCAAAGATAGCTGTTCTATATCGTATTGGTTCACCAGAGTCATCAAGATTTTGTAATTTTCGCTGTTCTGAACTCCAAAAGGCTGTCTTAAAGACTTTGACAAGATGATGTCTTAATGTCCACAGCGCAAATAGCCCAACCGCAATATATGCCCCTGATGCTTGCGATTTATAATATATATATGGAAATTCGGGTATTTTTCCAAGCCCAACCGCATCCGCAGTTATTATTTGAGCTTTCCAAAGCAGATAAAAGAACCAGCATGAAAAAGAGAGATTAAGAGGCATAAAGGTAGCGATTCCGATTATAAATGGGAAAAAGCACACAGGAGTCCAGCCCATAGAACTCCATGGCTTTTCTGTGAAGTATTGACCTAGCTCTACTGACCTTGTCGGTATAAGTGGAATTGCAGGATAGAGATAATGAAACCCATTTATTAAATCGATCCCTGCGGATATACCAAATCCTATCCATAGCATCCTATTTTTATAAAATCTTGCTGATCCGCCATCTTCAGTCATTCTTAATGGAAGTTGTATTATTGGATAACTTAATTTCTCTGTTTCTGCCCATTGTCGCCTTATAAGCACATTAGAAAGTAGCATTACCATCAACATCATAAAGAAAAATGCGCTCCACCAGATAATCGGTTGCGCCCAAGCCTTTATATGCTCGATTGTGTGGAATGTCGTCTCGCCTTTATAATATCCATCAAGCAATTTTATGTTATCAACTGTCAGCCATCTTGGGAGATGTTGCCAAAAAAGCGACTGCCATTCGTTTTCAGGTGTTGCATAATAAAACGGATAACCAAGCAATGGAACAAGCACTTGAACCATATCAAGACCTGATACGATTGTTGTCAGGCTAATAACGACATAGACAGTCAACAATTCCGCTTGTGTAAAGGCATGTTTCGGCAAAAATCGTTTCAGAAAGATATTTATTGCTAATAGAACTAAAAGATTAAATATGACAGGATAGACCAGCGACATTGCGGTTGCAGTCGGTGTTTGGACAGAAATAAAGGTGTTTGGTATAACCAGCAGGAATGACAATATTATTGCTCTTACCGTTATTTTGCTTTTTTTGTTCTCAATAGGCACGTTTTGACCTCTTATGGCAGGATTTCTATATCAAATTGTGGGAAATGTTCATTAAAAGAGATAGCTTTGTCTAAGAAGATTTTTTCCATTTTCTGATTCCAATTGCCTCATCTGCTATAATTTTATCCAATTCATCTGCGGATATTCTTCCCATATGTATCGGTAATGCAGAAAAGAATTTACTTTTTGTTATATCCATTTCTTCATCACTCATTTGCAGAGCTATTTTTTCTGATTCATTAGTTAATTGAGAACCCAATTGGAGACCTAGTTTCTTTGCAATTTCTTTTTTAGTTGTGTTAAATATAACAACCGCTTTCTCACCGTTCTTTACGTCAGATAAATCTTTAACTGCAATTTTGCCATCTCTATAAGTTCCCTCAAATATTTTTTCTTTTTGTATTTCTGATTTTGAGATATAAATTCACCTGCCTTTGTATGATTTTTGCTGTTTTATTATATCTGATAACGCTTTGCCTTTCAAGCCAAACTTATCTCTATATAGGCTTCATATCAACGCCCCAAGGCTCGATAACGGTCAACTTATCTTTGACAATCTTCATACAGTCAGGCAGATCGAAATATTTAAGCGCATTACGTAGGAAATTTGCCGAAGCCCATGATACCAGAGGTGCATGTGTCCATGACTCATAGGATTCAGGTGCGTTTTTCAGAGTTACTGACGCTATCTGATCCTGAATTATCGAAGTAAATAATGCTATGATTGCCCCTTGCCCCCTGCCATAGAGACGAACCTCTCTTGCCCCTTCGTGCATAAGCAAATCTATTGTTGAGAGGGCATCATATACACGCCTACCGAGATAGCTTTCACCGAGCAATAATCCATGACCATGAAGCATATAATCCATACCATAGGGCTGAAAGAAATGATTTATATCTTCTGGCATAGATTCACCGAGTCCCCTAACATCAAGTAGATATAATTCATTTGAATTTATCAAATCTTTTGCCATTGTGTCATTTATAATATCATCTTCCGATGATATATGTGGTATATATAGATGAACAACCTCATTAACATCAAGCGTTCCTGCATATTGGGGTTTTGCCATTCGCTTTTTAAGTATTGCTTGTATTCTCGGTTCAGTATCAACCGCATAACGTGCATAAGTATTGCCTGAGATATTGGTTGGTCTCAAAACCCGATAGTGTGGAATAATCCGATCATTCGAGATATTGAGCAAACTAATCAAACGTTTTTTTAATGATTCTGCATTCAGGGATTTTCTTTTAGCGGATAATTCATCTGATTTTTCTGCGATCATTTCATATATGGGCTTTGAGCCTGCTAAGATAACATTTCCTTTGGGCGTTGCGTATAAATCCTCATCTTTTAAGACTTCTGTCTCAGGAATTTTGACAGGCTTCATTCCAGCATGAAAACAGAAAAAATCAACCATTGCTTCTTGATTGTGAGATGAGTAACCATGACCTTGTGGACCCAATGAGCAGGCTATATTTTGTCTTGGCGCTTTTAAAATCTCATAAAATCTCTGTAAGTCCTCATAGGCGGACAATAGGCCACGCCTATCGAAATAGTCATATTTCTGTCCGAGCAATAGAACAGGTTTTGGCGCGCGTGCAATAAAGAAATCTGCCATCTCAAGACCTTCACCGATAACACCGGGCGGATATTGTTCGCAATCCGCAGGCAATTCATTTTCGAGGTTATGCAAAAATGTTGTTACAAAACAACCCGGCGCCGCCATTGTAAATCTGTCGTCAACAGCCCAAAGCCATGTCGTTAGAGTTCCTCCGCCAGAATTGCCTGTTAGTCCAATTCTTGAAGGGTCTACTTCTGGGCGTTCCAATAGATAATCAAGTGCGCGTATTCCGTCCCAAACTCGCCACATTCCGAAATATTCACCGATTAGCTCAAGTTGTTTGCCCATCATATTATGCGCTGGACAACATGATTGGACTGCATTTCTATTAGGGACATTTATATATTGATCTCTCTCACCTTGATTAAATGGATCATAGATTAACACAACAAAACCCGAAACCGCCAATCTCTGACAGAATCCCTGATATAGATCACATGCTTTCCCGTTATCGCTATGCCCGCATGGAGCAATGACTCCCGGCGCTTTGCCATCAATTTTATCTGGAATGTAGAGATTTCCTGTAACAAGGCAATCAGGTCTGCTTTCAAATATTATCTTCTCAATTTTATATCCATTTCTTTGAAGTGTTCCTGTAACTTTAGGATTTAATGCTGTTTTTATTGGAATTGGAGAAAATGCCTTGTTTATGGCTTTCAAAACTTCCTCTTGATATTTCAAGGCTTCATTTGTTGTCCTAAGTTTATTTAGTCTATTGCTACGCTTTTTACTAATTGCCCTTACCTTGTCAACATAATAATCAAGAACCATGTGTTGATAGCCATTAAGCGCCATAATATTACCCCCCTAATTACTCATATAAGAAATAGCGAATTTTTACTGATTTATTTCGCATTATGGATATATGTCGGGATCAGACTTCAGGAATCTCTCAACAGTTGTTTTGTTGGGTATCCCAGAGCGTCCACCGGGTTTGGTAGCTTTCAAGGCCGCAGTAGCAGAAGCAAACTCCATGCAATTATCAACAGACCAGCCCCAAGCCAATCCTGCTGAGTAAGCACCATGAAACACATCACCACAGCCTGTTGTATCTACTGTATCGACTTTAAAAGCTGGTTGATGAAGAACAATATCAGGATTATCTTTCGTTATATACCAACAACCTTTAACTCCAACGGTTACTCCTGAACACTCTCTATTGCTATCTTTATGAATCAACCTAACTTGCTCAACTGGATCGCTTTTTCCTGTAATTTTACCTGCAAAATTAGTTGAAAGAATGAGATGATCGACTAATGATAGGAGTTCCCTTGTCTTTGGATGATCTTCTCTTTCGATATCCGCTATTGTCGGTATGCCTAAATTTTTCGCTATTTGAGCGGTTTTTAGCATAACATCTATACCAAGTTGATCGAGCAAAATAACTTTGGCTTGGGATACAAAATCCTCATCAATGGTATCAATCGGTCTCGGTTGGACACCCTCATCTGAAAATATTATTGCTCTTGTGTGGTTTGTTGTATCAACGATGATTATTGCATGATAGGGCTTAACATCTGGAGAGCGAATTGTTAGGCTACAATCAACACCTTCTCTTTCT
>Ga0067045_1002678_pt1 | contig 56600 bp, 65 predicted proteins | sample TerdegcTABiofilm_FD_59184 | JGI IMG/M metagenome (GOLD analysis project Ga0067045, IMG submission 59184) | Combined Assembly of (Gp0054472, Gp0054536) Wastewater bioreactor microbial communities from Singapore -Terephthalate degrading...
AATTAATCATTTAGAAGGAGAGAGGAAACATGGCAAAGGACAAATATGTAAGGAGCAAGCCCCACATGAATGTAGGGACGATGGGGCACATAGATCACGGCAAGACGACGCTGACGGCGGCGATCACGAAGTACTGCAACTTATTAGGGCAGGCGGAATTTCGCTCGTTTGACAGCATTGACAATGCGCCGGAGGAGAGAGAGCGAGGCATCACGATTAACATAGCGCACGTAGAGTATGAGACGGCGAAGCGGCACTATGCGCACGTAGACATGCCGGGGCACCGTGACTATATTAAGAACATGATTACGGGTGCGGCGCAGGTCGATGGGGCGATTTTGGTGGTAGCGGCGCCGGACGGGCCGATGCCGCAGACGAGGGAGCATGTGCTGTTAGCGCGGCAAGTAGAAGTGCCGAACATTGTGGTTTTTTTGAACAAAGTAGACCTGATGGATGATGCGGAGTTATTGGAGTTGGTGGAGCTAGAGTTGCGCGAGATGCTGACGGAGTACAAATTTCCTGGGGACAAGATACCGATTGTGCGGGGGAGTGCGCTGAAGGCATTGGAGAGCAGTTCGACGGACCCGGCGGCGCCGGAGTATGCCTGCATCAAGGAGTTATTGGACACGATCGACAGTTATTTTCCGGAGCCGGTGCGGGATGTAGACAAGCCGTTCATGATGCCGGTGGAGGATGTTTTCTCGATCAAGGGGCGTGGCACGGTAGTGACGGGCAGGATTGAGCGTGGCAAGATCAAGGTAGGGGACACGGTGGAGATTATTGGTTTGCGTGAGAAGCCTACCAGCACGGTGGTGACTGGGGTAGAGATGTTTCACAAGACGCTGGATGAGGGCATGGCGGGGGACAATGCGGGTTTGCTGTTGCGTGGGATAGAGCGCACGGATGTAGAGCGCGGGCAGGTGATAGCTTTACCGAAGAGCATCACGCCGCACACCAAGTTTGAGGCGCAGGTGTACGTATTGAAGAAGGAGGAGGGGGGTCGGCACAAGCCGTTCTTCTCTGGGTATCGGCCGCAGTTTTACATTCGCACCATGGATGTGACCGGGTCGATCAAGCTGCCGGAGAAGGTAGAGATGGTCATGCCAGGAGATAACATCAACATGGAAGTGGAGTTGATCGTGCCGGTGGCGCTGGAACCGAACTCCAAGTTTGCTATTCGTGAGGGTGGCCTGACGGTGGGTGCTGGTGTTGTAACTAAAATTATTGAATAAGTTAGGATAAAAAAAATATATGGCTAAACAAAAAATCAGAATACGTTTAAAAGCCTACGATCATCGTATCTTAGATCAATCCGCAAAAAGAATTGTTGAGACTGCTGAACGCAGTGGCGCGAAAGTAATCGGTCCTGTTCCGTTGCCCACACGTATTGAAAAATTTACAGTCAGGCGTTCCACGTTTATTGACAAAGATTCACATGAACATTTTGAGATACGCACTCACAACCGTTTAATTGATGTGTTGGAGCCGGATTCTAAAACGATTGATATGTTAATGAGATTAAATTTACCCGCCGGTGTTGATATTGAAATTAAATTATAGTAAGTGAAAGAAAATATTAATCTAGAAATAATTCAATTATTGTGGTAAACTAGATCGGTTTTGGGTAAGTTACCAAGCGGCAGGTCAAGAGTTTTTCGACTGGCGAATGGTCCCATTCATAGTTCTGCCTGAGATAACTGACTGATCTGTTTGAAGATGATGCAGCCATTGCCCTGGCTGACAGTCTTAGAAAATTATAAGGAGCACAATTGAAATGTTCAAAGGGCTAATTGGTAAAAAGATTGGAATGACCCAGATCTTCGATGAAAATGGATTAGCAATTCCAGTAACTCTCATTGAAGCTGGGCCGTGTTTTGTTACTCAGGTTAGAACATCTACACGCGATGGTTACTCTGCAGTTCAATTGGGATACGGTGAGGTCAAGTCGAAGAAATTATCTGGTGGAGAGTTAGGTCATCTAAAAAGAAATAATCTACCACCATTGAAATTTCTGCGAGAATTCCGTAGCAGTAAACCAGAGGTCAAGGAAGGCGACAAAGTTGATGTTTCACAATTTGAAATTGGCAAACGAGTAGATGTAGTTGGTACCAGTAAAGGGAAGGGCTTTGCTGGTGCAGTAAAGCGTTATAACTTTAAAGGTGGTCCAAAGACCCATGGTCAATCTGATCGATTGAGGGCTCCAGGTGCAAGAAGTTCAACCACCACTCCAGGACGTGTATTCAAAGGGGCTAGAGGTCCAGGTCATATGGGAGACGAACGCGTGACTGCTCAAAACGTCAAGGTTGTTTTGGTGGATGTTGAAAAGAATTTGATCGGAGTTTGTGGTGCAGTGCCTGGCCCGCGAGGTGGCTTGGTTGTTATAAAGGAAGCAAGAAAACAATGAAGTTGATTGAAGAAGACTGTCAGTTGATGATGGAGAAATGAATATGAAAGCGGATGTAGTAGATATGCTAGGCAAGAAAGTAAAAGAGGTTGAACTTTCACCTGCCATTTTTGAATCCCCGATCAATATTGATTTAATGCACCAAGCATACACGCGACAGATGGCAAACTCGAGATTGGGTACTCATGACACTTTAACTCGAGGTGAGGTATCGGGTGGTGGAAAAAAGCCTTGGCGGCAAAAAGGAACCGGACGTGCACGTCAGGGATCGACTCGCGCTCCGCAATGGAAAGGTGGGGGTAAAGTGCATACTCCTCACCCTCGCAAGTATTTGCAGAAGATGCCATTGAAAATGCGTCGGGCAGCCTTGCGTTCAGCACTTTCTGTTCGAGCTAGTGAGTCTGCTATTGTGGTTGTAGATGAATTTAAATTATCTGATCATAAATGCCAGGATATGCAACAGGCTATGAAAGGATTGGTCGGAAATTTGAGTGCATTATTGCTTATATCTGGTAAAGAGGGTAAAGAGAATGTTATCTTAGCAAGCCGCAATAATCCAATGATGAAGGTTATTCTAGCAAATTATTTGAATGTACGCGATCTGTTAAATTATGACCGTTTAGTTTTGGAATTGCCGTCATTGAAATTGATTGAAAAAAATTTAGGTAATCCGGATAAGAACACATGAATGACTATTTCGAAATCCTACGTAGACCTATAGTTACTGAGAAGTCCAATTATTTGGCAACTAAGCTGCATCAATACACTTTTGAAGTGCCATTGCATGTTACACGAGTTAATGTAAAAGATGCAGTTGAAAAAATATTCAATGTGACTGTGGTAAGCGTAAATATTGTTAATGTGCCTGGAAAACGAGGTCGAAGTGGGCGTAGCAGGCAATTAAGAATTCGTAAATCTGGATATAAAAAGGCGGTAGTTACACTAATTCCAGAAGATAGCATCCCGATTTTTGAAGGGGTTGAACAATGAGTATAAAAGTTTATAAACCAGTAACTCCTGGGCAGCGGGCTAAGTCGGGTATTAATTTTAAGGAGCAACTTACACAGGATTGGAAACCAGAGCGCTCATTATTGGTGAGTAAGCGTAAACATGCTGGCCGAAATTTTGAAGGTCGCATAACTGTCCGTCATCGCGGTGGTGGAAACAGAAAACTTCTACGTGTCGTGGACTTTAAAAGAGACAAGAAAGGAATTCCTGCAAAGGTTACTTCTATACAATATGATCCCAACCGATCTGCACGATTGGCGTTATTAACCTATGCAGATGGTGAGAAGAGATATATTTTGGCTCCGCAAGGATTATTGAAAGATGATGTCGTGATGGCAAGTCCTGAAGCAGAAATCAGGCCAGGAAATTGTGTGCCATTGGCTTCGATTCCAGTTGGAACAATGATTCATAATATTGAACTTAAAGAAGGGAGAGGGGGGCAACTTGTGAGGTCAGCCGGAACAGCAGCTCAGCTTTTAGCAAAAGAAGGAAAATTTGCGCAAGTCCGTTTACCTTCCGGTGAAATTCGTATGATCAGCCAGGGGTGCTATGCTGTTATTGGTCAGGTGGGTAACCTTGAACACAGTCAAATTAAATTAGGGAAAGCAGGTAGAAAACGCCATATGGGTATCCGTCCGACTGTACGAGGTAGCGCAATGACACCCCGGGATCATCCACATGGTGGAGGAGAGGGGCGATCACCCATTGGCATGTCTGGTCCAAAATCACCCTGGGGGAAACCTACACTTGGGTACAAGACGCGACGTAATAAAAAAACCGACAAGTATATCCTTCGACGACGAAATTCAATTAATCGATAAGATAAAATTTGGAATGGAAAATAGGAGAAGAAAATGTCCCGCTCATTGAAAAAAGGTCCTTATGTTGACCCTAAACTGCTTAGCAGGATTGAAGCTATGAATGCTAAAAATGAAAAAAAGGTTCTCCGTACTTGGAGTCGAGACAGCACCATTTTTCCCCAAATGGTAGGGCATACAATTGCAGTTCATGATGGCAGGCGGCATGTACCTATATACATCACTGAAAATATGGTTGGGCATAAGTTAGGTGAGTTTGCTCCTACTCGCCATTTCCGCGGTCATGGTACTTCGGCAAGAGTTACAACTGTTGAAGGTGAAAGGGAGTAAGACATGGCTGTCAATGATGTTCATGCGAAACTTCGTTATTGTCCGATTTCAGCTCAAAAAGTGCGTTTGGTCATCGACCTTATTCGAGGAAAAGCTGTGAACGAAGCGTTAAGTAATCTAAATTTTGTTAAAAAAGCATCTGCACCATTGGTTAGGGAATTGGTTGCTTCTGCATTAGCCAATGCAGAGCAAAATTTTGGCTTGAATCGAGAGAACCTTTACATTCATACTATTACTGCCGACGAAGCTCCTACACGAAAATGGCGCAGGTTTGGCGCACGTGGTCGATTTAAACCAATTCTTCGTCGTTCATCACATATTCATGTGGTGCTGCGAGAAAAAGAAGTGAAATAGAAATTATCAATTGGAGTAATTATGGGACGCAAAGTTCATCCGATCGGATTTCGCCTTGGCATCAACCAGACCTGGGAAGGTAGATGGTTTGCTGAAGGAAAAGAATATGTGAAACAATTTCATGAGGATATTAAAATTCGCGATCTCATTCTGGCTACTGCTGATCGAGCTGGGATTTCAAAAATTGAGATTGAAAGATATCCTGGGAAGATCCGGGTATTAGTTAATACCGCCCGACCCGGTGTATTGATTGGAAAGAAAGGTGGAGCGGTAAAGGATATTAGAACAAAGCTTGAAGCACTCACTGGGCTTAAGATTGATCCTGAAATTAAAGAGATAAAAAATCCAGACTGTGACGCGTTTTTAGTTGCTGAAAATATTGCACAACAGATAGAAAAACGAATTAGCTATCGGCGAGCTATGAAACGGGCTGTGCAACAAGCAATTCGCCAAGGTGCAGAAGGAATAAAAGTATCGGTTGGTGGTCGGTTGAATGGTGCAGAGATGTGTCGAACTGTATGGTTACGTGAAGGCAGAGTGCCATTACAAACACTTAGGGCTAACATTGATTTTGCACGAGCTGAGGCATTAACTACTTATGGAAAAATTGGCGTTAAGGTCTGGATTTACAAAGGTGAAATTCTTCCTGGTTCTGAGGAAGCGTTGGAATCCACAGAAGGAGTATACGTAAGCCGGTAGAGCTATCTACCTTCTTATTGAATTATAAGGATATTCATTATGTTATTTCCAAAACGAGTCAAATATCGCAAACAAATGCGTGGAAGGATGAGGGGAAAAGCACTACGTGGAGCAGAAGTGCAGTTTGGAGCTTTTGGCCTTCAGGCACTTGAACCTGGTTGGGTTTCTGCAAGACAAATAGAGGCTGCCCGACGTTCCTTGGTACACTCCATGAAGAGAAGAGGAAAAGTGTGGATACGAATTTTTCCGGATAAACCTATCACCCGTCGTGCTGCTGAATCACGCATGGGGAAAGGAAAGGGCGCTGTAGAATATTGGGCAGCTGTGGTTCGTCCTGGTAGAGTGATGTTTGAGGTAGGAGGATTGGATGACGCGATTGCGGTAAATGCGCTTAAACAAGCAGGATACAAGTTCTCCATCAAAACAAGGGTGATTGCGAGACATGAAGTAGGTGAATGATTATGAAGACTTCTGAAATTCGATTATTGAATAACGATGAATTATTAGCAAAATTACGAGATACAAAGCAGGAATTGATGAATCTTCGTTTTCAGGCTGTTACTGGACAATTAACCGATACTAGTCGGCTGAAAATCACCCGTCGTCTCATAGGTCGTATGGTAACCATATTACATGAGAGAGAATTATCAGGATATGAGGAAGGTGAAAAATGAATAAAAGACGACGTTTAATCGGTACTGTCACAGGTAACAAAATGATGAATACTGTGGTGGTGGAAATAGCCCGCACTTTTCAACATCCATTGTATGGGAAAGTTGTGCATTCAACCAAAAAGGTGAAAGCACATGATGAATCTAATTGTGCAATTGGTGATCGGGTAGTGATTGTGGAAAGTCGACCCATTTCCAAAGAGGTCAAATGGGTTGTAGAAAAAATTCTCAAGCATTCTGAAACTCCAACGGTTACAAAAGAAGAACAGGTTAATAGCGATGATACAACATGAAACCCGTTTAAAAATTGCAGATAATACTGGTGCGCGCGAACTGCTCGTCATTCATGTTATTGGTGGATCGAGACGTAAATATGGGCGGATTGGAGACATGGTTATTGGAACGGTTAAGTCGGCGACACCACAGAGTTCTATCAAAAAGAGTGAAGTGGTTAAGGCGGTAATCGTTCGTTGCTCGAAAGAATGGCGCCGGAATGATGGTTCCTCAATTCGCTTTGATGATAATGCTGCGGTGATTTTAGACATTGATGGACAGAACCCCAAAGGTACACGAATCTTTGGTCCGGTTGCCCGTGAATTGCGAGAAAAGGGATATACGAAAATTGTGTCATTGGCACCCGAAGTGTTATAGGCAGGAGAATAATTTATGAAAGCGCGAATTAAAAAAGGTGATACAGTAAAGGTAATCACAGGCCATTCGGATGATATTGGCAAGACAGGGGAGGTTATTAAAGTACTCCTGAATGAGCATCGTGTTGTTGTTCAAGGGATAAATCTTCAGACTAAACATCAACGTCAGGTGCAGAGTGAAGGGCGAACTATCAACCCTGGAATAGTTAAGCTGGAAGGGTCGATGGATATTTCCAATGTTATGTTAGTTTGTCCAAAATGTAAAAAACCAACTCGGGTAAGTGTATCTCGTGAGGGTGAAAAAGTGTTACGCATTTGTAAAAAATGCAAAGCATTCATTGATGATTAAGCATAATGGAGTAACTTAATGAACATCTTACGAGAAAAATATCATAAATACGCTGTACCGGAATTAATGAAGTCTTTTAATTTGAAGAATCGTATGCAAGTGCCACGAATACAAAAAGTGATTGTAAATATTGGTTTAGGGGAGGCTTTGGATAATCCAAAAGCCCTGGATGCTGCAGCAAGTGATATTGCTGCAATCACTGGACAGAAACCAGTAATAACCAAAGCTAGGAAAAGTATTGCAAATTTCAAACTACGTGAAGGTCGATTAATTGGCGCGAAAGTCACGTTACGCGGCGAAAGAATGTGGGCGTTTATTGATCGGTTGATTAATATTGCTTTACCTCGCGTACGCGATTTTCGCGGGGTTCCCCCTGAATCCTTTGATGGGCGAGGCAATTATACATTGGGTATTCGTGAGCAATTAATTTTTCCTGAAATTGAATATGATAAAGTGGACAAGATTCGTGGAATGGAAATTACTGTTGTGACTACTGCTGAAAGTGATGAACAAGCTGCAATGTTATTAAAATTGTTGGGAATGCCTTTTAGGAAGGTGTAATAATTATGGCTAAAACGTGCATGCAATATCGAGAAATGAGACGCAAGCGTATTCACCAGGTACGTAATCGGTGCAAAATATGTGGGCGACCACGTGGGTATTTACGCCGATTCGGCTTGTGTCGTATTTGTTTCCGTGATCTTGCTTTAAAAGGCAAGATTCCAGGTGTAACAAAATCATCATGGTAGATTACTACTGGAGGTTATGAGAATGAATGTAAATGACCCAATTGCCGATATGCTAACTCGTATTCGAAATAGCATGATGAGTGGTCAAGCGTTGGTTGCAATGCCCAGCTCGAAACTGAAGTTGGAAATTGCACGCATACTTAAAGAAGAAGGTTATATTGAGGATTTTGAGGAAGTTAGTGAGGAAAAACAATCATATAAATTATTGCGCTTGAAATTGAAGTATATAGGCAATCGTCGGGAACGTAAACCGGTTATCACTGGTTTACAAAGGGTCAGTAGACCTGGTAAGCGAATTTACACCCATAAGAAAGAAATCCCCTGGGTACTTTCAGGTATGGGCATTGCGATACTTTCAACACCTAAAGGGGTCATGACAGGTCAGAAAGCACGCAGCAATGGCGTAGGCGGTGAAATATTATGCAAGATTTGGTAGGTTGCATTAGATAATTTGGAGGTTTTAAGTGTCAAGAATTGGTAAACTACCCATACTCGTTCCAGATGGAGTTCAGGTGGTCTTTAACGGGAATGAAGTAGAAGTGAAAGGACCCAAGGGTGTATTGAAACGAAATTTTTCTCCTCATGTGAGTATTGAGTTGAAAGACGGCAAAATATTTGTCAATCGAGATTCAGATGAAAAATTTGCTCGTGCCTTACATGGGACCACACGTTCTGTCCTGCAAAATATGGTAACGGGAGTCAGTAATGGGTTCAGTAAGGTTCTGGAAATTGATGGAGTCGGATATAGGGCAGAATTGGAGGGATCCAATCTTATGCTCTATTTGGGTTTTTCACATTCGGTGAAAGTTGAACCACCCGAAGGTATTAGTTACGAGGTAGATACAAAAGCTCGAAGAATTACCATCAGTGGTAATGATAAGGAAAAAGTTGGCCAACATGCTGCTGACATTCGCAAGATTCGACCTCCAGAGCCATATAAGGGAAAGGGAATTTATTATTCTGGTGAGAAAATCCGTCGTAAAGCAGGCAAGTCGATTAAGACAGCAGCTTAGTTAAAGGTGTATGAATATGGCGAAAAAGAATCGAAGTGAAGCGAGAATGCACAGGCATCAACGGGTGCGTAATAAAATATTTGGGAATAGTCAGAAACCACGCTTATGTGTTTATCGAAGCTTGGCTGAGATATATGCCCAAATTATTGATGATGAGCGTGGCATGACCTTAGTTTCATCATCGACGTTAGACCATGATGTCAGGTCTAAATTAAGCGGTATGAAAAAAATGGAGCAAGCTCTCATAGTAGGAAAAATATTAGCTGAACGCGCCAAGGTCAAAAAAATCAGCGAAGTGGTGTTCGATCGTGGTGGATATAAATATGCGGGTCGGGTAAAAGCCCTAGCGGATTCTGCGCGTCAGGCAGGCTTGAAATTTTAGTATGTGCGGATGCGAATTATATAGATGAGGAATTATGGACAATAAAGAGAGCATGGCATTTCAACCAATAGAAAAAGAATATGACGAACGCGTGGTGGAAATTGCGCGCGTCGCGAAGGTAGTTAAAGGAGGACGTCGTTTTCAATTTCGGGTAACAATTGTGGCGGGCGATAATAATGGCAGCATAGGAATGGGGGTGGGAAAAGCCAATGCAGTTCCAGAGGCAATGAGTAAAGCTACTGCCAAGGCACGAAATAATATTCATAAAGTATCTCTTTCAGGAACGACCATACCTCATGAGGTAGTTGGCAAAGTGGGTGGGGCGGTGGTTCTTCTCAAACCTGCATCACCTGGCACAGGGGTTATTGCTGGAAGTGGAATTCGTGCAGTTTTGGAAGCTGCTGGTATACACGATATTCTTACTAAATCGTTGGGTAGTGCGAATATTTTGAATATTGTTAAAGCCACCTTTTCAGCTTTAGACCAATTAAAATCACCAGAAAAATTAAGTGAAATGCGCGGTGTGGATGCAAATTCCTTGTTGCCTTTCTGGGAACGGAGGAAAAATGCCTAAACAAGTAAGCACTTCCGGAAAAAAAATAAAAATTACCTTGGTGCGCAGCCCGATTGGAAATACAGAACGACATAAGGCTACAATTCGCGCATTGGGCTTACATCGTATTGGACAGAGCGTGGAACTTCCTGATACGGCTACAATCAGGGGAATGATCGCTAAGGTGAATCACCTAATAAAAATCGAATTTCAGGAAACAAAATGAAATTACATGAATTAAAACCTAACATAGGAGCAAAAAAGAACCGCCGGCGTGTAGGACGTGGCATTTCTGCTGGTCAGGGCAAGAGTAGTGGACGCGGAACCAAGGGTGAAGGTGCACGAGAGGGGAAAGGTGGTCATATTTATCGCCAGGGTGGCAACCTGCCTTTCTATCGACGTTTACCTTTTATGCGTGGTGAAGGTTTCACTCCTCCCCTGCGTCGTGAATTTAATGAAATAAATCTAGATAAACTAGCTTCATTTAAAGCAGGAACCGACATTACCCCAGATTTACTCGCTGAAAAGAAGTTGTTACATAAGAAGAATAATCCTGTTGCCATATTAGGACGAGGTGAAATTAATGTTGCCTTAATCATACATGCTCACCGAGTGACGAAGAGTGCAAAGGAAAAAATTGAGGCTGCTGGTGGGAAAGTTGAAATTATCCATTAGATAGCAGCAAAGGAGAGAAAAAGATGAAACGATCCGCTTGGCGATTTTTATGGTCTTCGAAAGATATACGTAAAAAATTGCTTATTACTTTATTTATTCTCGTTTTGTATCGCCTTGCAGCCAATATACCTGTACCTGGTATTAATCGTGAAGTGATTAGGGGTATCTTTGCACAGCAAGGTCCGGCTTCAGGATTATTGGGGATTTTCGATTTACTTTCTGGTGGCACTCTTTCCAATTTTTCTATTCTTGCTATGGGGGTGTACCCCTATATTACTGCGCAAATTATTATCCAATTATTAATTCCCATAATCCCTTCTTTACAGAAAAGGGTTCAGGATGATCCACGTGAAGGTCGACAATTGATGGAGAAATGGACCATGCTATTAGCTGTGCCTATGGCTGCTTTATCGGCGTTGGGACAGATACAGCTTTTCGGTCAGTTGGCGTCTGGGCAATCCATCCTGAACTATTCTTTTGGTTTCTTGGGAGCCAGCTTATTGCCGACCTTAACAACACTCACCAGTATGATAGGTGGCACGATGTTGGGGATCTGGCTTGGTGAATTAATATCTGAATTTGGCATTCCCAATCAGGGATTATCCTTGATTATATTTGCGGGTATCGTATCGCGCATCCCATTTAATCTTTATAGTTTAATCTTATCTGGTGAATCGGTTGGATTTTTGCTTATCGTAATGCTCATTATATTAGCGTTAACTATATTTGCAATTGTCTATGTGCAACAAGGTAAACGAAATGTACCCGTGATGTTCCCTGGTCGCCGGATTGGAAATCGGATGTCGATGCCAGTTCGTTCCAATCTACCATTAATGGTAAATATGGCTGGGATGATTCCATTAATATTTGCACAAACTATCCTTTCACTGCCAGCTATTGTGGCACAATTTATGATTAACAGTAAAACAGAATGGGTGGCAAATTTTGCACAAGGGCTACAACGAACTTTTAGTCCTGGTAGCTTTTGGTATGTTTTGGTGTTTTTTATCCTTGTCCTGGCTCTTTCTTTCTTCTACACGGAGGTTTTGTTTGAACAGCAAAATTATGGTGAGAACCTAAAACGTCAGGGAGCTCAAATTCCGGGTGTTATTCGTGGTGAACCGACACAACGTTACTTGGCAAAAGTTCAGCGCCGAATAACTCTGGTGGGTGCAATTTTTCTTGCAATTGTGGCTGTCTTGCCATATATACTACAGCTCGTACTACCAGAAGGTGTGGCAAAATCATCAGGTTTATTTATTGTTTCCGCTGCTGGATTATTGATTGTTGTGGGAGTGGTCAGGGATACGTTCAACATTATTGAGACCGAATTGAAACTACACGGTTATGAGGAAAGCCTGATCAAAGCGTAAAACTATGTCAAGATTCATTATACTCCTCGGTCCACCTGGTGCAGGAAAGGGTACCCAAGCGGTAGAAATTTCTAAAAAGCTTGGTCTCCTGCATATTTCATCGGGAAATTTATTCCGTGAAAATATTGATCGTCAAACAGCTCTGGGCAAGCAAGCGCAGAGTTATATTGAGCGAGGAGAATTGGTACCGGATGATATCACCGTTGCTATGATACGTGAACGATTAAATCAATCTGACAGTAAGGCTGGAGCTATTTTAGATGGATTTCCACGAACTATTGCTCAGGCACAAGCGTTAGATAACCTTATGGATGAAATGGGCAAAGAAATTCATTGTGTTTTATTAATCAAGGTGCCCAATGAAACGCTCATCGAACGATTAAGTGGGAGACGGACATGTGAACAAAACGGGCATGTGTACCATGTCATTTTCAATCCTCCAAAAAATGCAAATATCTGTGACATTGATGGGTCACCACTTTATCAGCGTAGCGATGATAAAAGAGAAACGGTTGAACAACGAATTCGAGTATATGAAGAACAAACAGCACCCTTAATTAATTATTATCAAAAATTAGGTCTTCTACGAGAGGTTGAAGGAACTGGTAAGATTGAAGACACAACAGATAATATATTAAAAGTCATTGAGGGTGTAATAATAAAGGATAGATAAAAAGATAAGGTATAATAAAAATTTTGCAAAAGCGGTTATATCTAAGGAGAATTTAATGAAAGTGTCACCATCCATCAGAAAACGATGTTCAAAATGCAAAATCGTTAAACGACGTGGAATTTTATATATTATTTGCGATAATCCGAAACATAAACAACGACAGGGATAAGATTATATGGCTAGAATTGAAGGAGTTGATCTTCCGCGTACCAAGCGAATAGAAGTAGGTTTACAGTATATCTATGGGATCGGGCCAAGCCGGGCAAAAGAGATTTTAATGGCCACAAAAGTGAATCCAGATACTCGTGTGAAGGATTTAAGTGAGAATGAGGTTAGTGCATTAAGAGAGTATATTTCCAAGTCTTTTAAGGTGGAAGGTGATTTACGCCGTGATGTTCAAATGAACATCAAACGCTTGGTTGAAATTGGCTGTTACCGTGGTTTACGACATCGTCGGAGTCTGCCTGTTCGAGGTCAGCGTACTCGCACAAATGCACGAACAAGAAAAGGACCAAAGAAGACAGTAGCGGGTCGAGGTCGGCGGAGAGGCGCAGCAAAGAAATAAAAGGAATTCGTATTAATTGAGGATTTATGGCACAAGTAGCAGGAAAAAGTAGACGTTCCGCATCAACGCGGAAAACCAAAAGAGCAATTACCAGTGCAAAAGTGCATGTATTTGCTTCTTTCAACAACACAATTATTACTGTCACTGATCAGCAAGGTAATACCATCTGCTGGACCAGTTCTGGTTCGGTAGGTTTTAAGGGGTCAAGAAAAAGCACCCCTTTTGCTGCACGGGTAGCAGCGGAGGAAGCAGTGAAGTTAGCAAGCAATATGGGTGTTCAAGAGATTGATGTTATCATCAAGGGTCCAGGACCGGGACGTGAATCAGCGATTCGTGCGATTCAAGCGAAAGGAATTAAAGTCCGTTCGATCTCGGATATTACCCCAATACCTCATAATGGATGTCGGCCACCCAAAAAACGCCGGGTATAGAATAAGGAGATTTGTCGATGGCAAGATATTTAGAACCAGTTTGTAAGTTATGCCGGCGAGAAGGCGAAAAATTATTCCTTAAAGGGCAGCGTTGTCTGTCGCCTAAATGTCCTTTTGAACGAAAACGGGAATATGCGCCAGGTCAACACGGGAAATCAGAAATGATGCGTCGCACTCGTATGTCGGATTATAGCCGGCAGTTGCGGGCAAAACAAAAGGCAAGACGAATTTACGGCATTTTGGAAAGACAATTCCGACGATATTTTGAATTAGCTTTACAGAAAAGAGGTTTAACGGGATTAAACCTCTTGCAAACATTAGAACTGCGACTAGACAATGTGGTATTTCGAATGGGATTCAGTGAAAATCGTGCCCAGGCGCGCCAGATGGTTACCCACGGTCATTTTTTTGTTAATGGACGACCAACTGATATTCCTTCTATGGTTTTAAAACCAGGTGATGTAATTACCCTGCGGGAGCAATCTCGCGGGAACACGCTATTTAAAAATATAGCGGAGGTGGCTGAAAAACGAAATTGCGCCCTATGGTTAGAGCGAGATTTAAAGACAATGAGTGGGCGAGTATTAAGGTTGCCTGAACGTGGTGAGATTGATGGAAATTTGAATGAACAACTTATTGTTGAGTACTATTCACGCTAAGCAGCGAGAAAAGACAGGATTATTGGAATATAAATATTAAAGAGGGTAAAACTGTGGCTCTAAGTCCTATGGTTACACCAGAATTAATTCGAGAGAACGAAACTCGAAATTATAGTAAGTTTATTATTAGTCCTCTTGAACGAGGTTATGGAGTTACGCTAGGTAATTCCTTACGACGGGTATTGCTATCATCATTAGAAGGTGCGGCAGTAACATCAATCCGCATATCTGATATTTTGCATGAATTTAATGATATTCCCGGAGTCCGAGAGGATGTTTTGCAGGTGATTTTACAGGTCAAACAAATACGTTTGATAATGCATGAGGGAGATATTTCACATATGCATTTGGATGTGAAAGGTGAAGGTCAGGTGACGGCTGCTGATATACAGGTTCCTTCTGAAATTGAGATTGTTAATCCTGATCTGTATTTGTTTACCGTTGATAATCCCAAAACAGAATTGACTATTGACTTTACTGTTGAAAGGGGTCGCGGTTACCTCCCTTCTTCTGAGCGTAAAGGGGATTTATCCATTGGTGAGCTACCTGTAGATGCAATTTTCAGTCCGGTGAAACGAGTGAATTTTTCTATAGGCTCTGCTCGTGTGCTGCAGAGCACTAACTATGATCGACTTGAGTTGGAAATATGGACTGATGGAACCATATCACCTGAAAAAGCGCTTAGCGATGCTGCCCGAAAATTGATTGAACAATTGCGCATAATCTCTGGCATGAAAGAAGAACTTTTAGAAGTAAGCAAGGAGCGCGAAAGCGGGATTAGCCATATTGCCAGTGAAGCGGCTGATACACCAATAGAAAATTTAGACCTATCGGTACGAGTTTTTAATTCTCTGAAGAGAACTGGAATTAGTAATGTGGGTGATGTTCTGGAATTAATTGAAAAAGGTGAAGATGCGATGATGTCAATCAGGAATTTTGGGGAGAAAAGCCTTGAAGAATTGAAACAGAAGATGCATGAAAAGGGTTTCTTGAAGGAAGACGCCGATAAGGAATTGGAGTAAGTCAAATGCGACATCATGTAACTGGATATAAGTTAAACCGAAAAACAGATCACCGAAATGCGCTAAGGCGTACTTTGGTGAAACAATTATTGATACACAATCGCATACGCACTACGCAGGCAAAAGCCAAGGCAATACGCAGTGAAGCAGAGAAACTGATCACATTGGCTTGTAAAAGCAGCAAGGGTGATGATGCACTAAAAGTAAACGCACGAAGGCAAGCAGCAGCACGGCTTAATGACGCGGTGGTTGTGAAAAAACTATTTGATGAAATTGCACCTCGTTTTGAGAATCGACCGGGTGGGTACACGCGAATGTATAAACTAGGTCCGAGGTTTGGGGATGCTGCAGAAATGGTTTTGTTAGAGCTCGTTGAGCAATAATCACTTGTGAGGATATTAATTCCTCAATTGGGGTAATTTGGAACTTTACCAATTAAATATCGCTTACGATGGCACTGATTTCCTTGGATTTCAACGTCAGGGAATGAAACGCACAGTTCAACTTGAGATAGAAAGAGGATTGCGTAAGTTAGGCTGGTCTGGTAAGAGCATCCTCTCAGCAGGACGAACAGATTGTGGCGTGCATGCAAGTGGTCAGGTGATTGCCTGTGAATTGAGTTGGCAGCATGATATTGATTCATTAAAGAATGCTTTAAATGATTATCTGCCAAGGGATATCGCTGTGCAATCCGTTCAATTGGCTACCAAAGGATTTCATCCACGGTTCGATGCACATGCACGAAGGTATTTGTATCGACTTTTTTATAGCCCTCAACGGCATCCACTGAAAGAAAGATATGCTTGGCGAGTATGGCCAATACCAAAATTCGAAATTCTCAATAAATGTGCGAAATCTTTACTAGGGGAACATGATTTTGCACATTTAGGTTGTGCAAAGAATTCTTCTGCCACTACAAAAAGGATAATTTTCTTAGCTAGGTGGGTTGAGGAGGAAAGTGGTTCAAAGTTTGAAATTTGTGCGAATTCATTTCTTTATCACATGGTGCGAAGGTTGGTTTTTTTGCAAGTCAAGGTAGGACAGAGAGAAATCTCCTTTGGTGATTGGCAAGGTGCATTAGATAATGGCACAAAGTTAAGTGCTGGGATTGCTCCAGCCCATGGATTAGAATTAGCCGAAGTAAACTATTAGATTATTAGAATTTGAATGACATGGAGTAATGATTGTGGAAAAAACATATGTAATTAAAGGAAAACCTGTAAATCAGTGGTACCTTGTTGATGCCAGAAATCAAAAATTAGGTCGTTTGGCAACTAAGGTAGCTACTATCTTATTAGGTAAACATAAACCGACTTATTCACCAGGTGTGATGATGGGTGATTATGTAGTAGTAATTAATGCAAAAGATTTGCAGATTGATCAAAGACATCTGGATAATAAAATGTATTATCGACACTCTGGTTATCCCAGTGGGATTAAATCCATTGTCATGCGTGAATTAATGAAAGTTCATCCAGAACGTGTCATTCGGGCTGCTGTTTGGGGTATGTTGCCGCATAATAAGTTTGGTAGAAAACTAATCAAACGTTTGTATGTATATGGTGGTGAACATCACCCTCATGAGGGGCAGAAACCTCAATTAATGAAAGCATAAAAATAAGAGGAGTGTTTTAAATGTCGAATCATTACTATGAAGGGATTGGACGCCGAAAGGAAAGTACTGCTCGAGTACGCCTCATGACTGGTACAGGGTCTTTTATCGTTAACGGAAAGAAGATTGATGAATATTTTACACGTTTAGGTGATTTGCAGTCTGTGCTTCTGCCCTTGACCGCTACTGGTGAAAACCAGTCAGCTTATGATATTAGTGTCTTAGTTAAAGGCGGGGGAGTAAGTGGGCAAACGGATGCAGTGCGTTTGGGTTTAGCGCGTGCACTTGCAAAATTAAATCCAGAATATGTCTCTCCTTTACGGAAGATGGGATTGCTCACTCGTGACCCGCGAGTAAAGGAACGTAAGAAACCTGGTTTGAAACGTGCTCGTAAGGCACCTACTTACACAAAGAGATAAAGTTTTCGATCTGCTGGTTAATACTTACTACCCGCTATGAAACTAGCGGGTAGTATAATTTTTGGCATATTCCCTTAAGAGTATCTATTTTAATGAATAAACCATTGGCGATCAGTAATATACTGGAAACCTTAAAATTAACTGATATAACAACTCTCGTTTTTGTCGATGCTCTTATTTTTGGAAAAAGTCATTTTCCTCCTACTTTCCCCGACAAGCCAACCTTAATTTATGATTTCGATGGAAAAGCATCCATTAAATCCGTTTATCGATTGTTGAGCATCATTCATCCACAATCACATATTTGCCAACTTGTGATGGACAGTACAAAAGCTCAGACTCATTGGGAGAAGAAGTCGTTACCACTAATTGAGATTCAAAATCTTAATCTCGATAAACCATGGGCATTGTTCGTACCTGTATCAATTGATCACTCTTCCGTTGAATCTTTTGTGGAACTGGTTGCATTTTTACGTTCACCCCAAGGATGCCCGTGGGATCGTGAACAAACACATCGCTCATTAAGACCAAACCTCATGGAAGAATCATATGAAGTTCTTGAAGCACTTGATTCGGAAAACATGGTTGACTTGAAGGAAGAATTAGGTGATTTATTATTACAGATTGTGTTACATGCCCAAATTGCTCAAGAGCAGGGGGAGTTTAACCTGGCAGATGTCGTTTCTAATATTTATCAAAAAATTGTGAATAGACATCCACATGTGTTTGGGAAGACGGACATTAAAACATCAAAGGAGGTAATCAAAAACTGGGAGATATTAAAAACAAAGGAAAGGGAGGAGAAAGGCCTTCAAAATCATAAAGGACTATTGGAAAAAATCCCTATTGCACTTCCTGCCCTAGCTTTGGCAATGGTTTATCAGAAACGCGCTGCGAGGGTAGGTTTTGATTGGCCTGAGGTCACCCCTGTGAAGAAAAAGGTGTATGAAGAACTGGAAGAACTTGAGAAAGCTGAAACATCAAAGCGCAAAGAAGAAGAACTGGGCGATTTGTTATTTGCGGTTGTAAACTTAGCCCGCTGGTACGATGTGGATGCAGAAAGTGCTTTACGCTTGACAACTCAACGATTTAAAAGAAGGTTTTCCTATATTGAACAGATGGTACAGAGAAAAAAAGTCAAGATGAATGACTTAACCTTAGAAGAATTGGATAAATTGTGGGAAGAAGCAAAGTGTAAGGGTTTATAGGTGAGTGTTTAATTCTGTTCGTAGATATTTATTTACTATTATTGTGGTTAGATGGGTTGAAAACGTGCGGTGAAGTGTTTCAATAATTTGGGCGCATAAATCATCTTGAATCCGCGCAAATTGTTCTTTTTTGATGCAATCATCTCAATTGTCTTTGCTACATAGTCCAGGTGACTCTGTGTGTATGTCCTGCGAGGTATCGCCAGGCGAACCATCTCGAGTTTTGGGTATATCATCTGATTACTTTGTGGATCACGATGTGCGAACATTACCGAACCAATTTCCACACCTCTGATTCCACCTTCTAAATACAATGCTGCTGCTAATGATTGCCCTGGAAATTGATGCTGAGGGATGTGGCTGAGAAAATGACCTGCATCAAGATATACAGCATGTCCACCAGGTGGTTCAATGATTGGTACTCCGATTTTGCTAATTTGTTCAGCCAGGTAGGCAGTCTGATTCAAACGATAAGCAAGATACTCTTCATCCAACCCTTCCCAAAGCCCAACTGAGATCGCCTCTAAATCCCGTCCTGCCAGACCGCCGTATGTGGGGAAACCTTCTCGCAGGATAAGCTCATTACAAGCTTGTTGGTAGAGATTTTCATCACGCATTGCCAAAAATCCACCGATATTTACTATTGCATCCTTCTTGGCGCTCATAAAAGCACCGTCGGTTAACGAAAATATTTCGTTGGCAATCTGTAAAGTAGATTTATTTTCATAACCCTTTTCCCTTAATTTAATGAAGAAACAATTTTCTGCAAACCGACAACAATCTATGAAAAATGGAATTCCAAATTCATGATAGACCGCTGAAACTTGCCGGATATTCTCTAAAGAGACAGGTTGGCCTCCACCTGCATTATTGGTAATGGTCATACAACCAAACGGAATGTTTTCTTTTCCAGTTTCAAGAATGAAGTTACGCAGTTTATCAATATCCATGTTACCTTTGAATGGGTGTTGCGATTGAGGATCAAAACCCTCATCAATGACAAGGTTTACCGGTATTCCCCCACGAGCACGGATATTTGCGTCGGTAGTGTCGAAATGCATATTTGAAGGAACTGATTGACCGCTCTTGACCAATATACTGGATAGTATGTTTTCTGCAGCACGTCCTTGATGGGTAGGTACAAAATAATCAAATCCGAAAATTTTATTAATTGAATTTTTGAGGTTGTAATAAGAACGTGCCCCGGCATAGGATTCATCACCGCGCATCATAGCTGACCATTGCTCTTGACTCATTGCCCCTGTTCCAGAATCTGTTAACAGGTCGATGTATACATCCTCTGCTCGCAGTGCAAACAAATTGTAGCCAGCGTTTTCTAGAGCAGATTGACGTTTTTCTTTTGAAATTAATCGGATCGGCTCTACCATTTTAATGCGAAAAGGTTCGGGAGGATGGTTTGTCATATTTCTCCTGTGGTGAAGAATTATTTAACTTAAAGTTTATTATTATATGGTGATTTTCGTTTTTGTGATTTGATTGGAATCAGATTTTTCTAATAAAATAAAATCATCTGAGTATGAGCAGAAAAGGAAAAACCATACCTTGCAAGTTGTTTTCATTCCTCCTGACTTTGGTAGGAATACTTTGTATTATTATGCTTTTAATTTCATACTTTCCTCAACCCCGCAGTGAAAATGTTTTGCTGATGCAATTAGTGCAAAAAAGACCAGAAGAAACCTTACCTAAGGATTTACCTGCTTTTGTTACTGAGGATGACTATCAGGTGGTATCCTCTGCAACGAAAAAAGTTTGGTTCGGTGATACGGCTCAGGTTTATATGCACATCAAACCTCTCCATACATCACAGTTGATTGATGTGAAAGGTAAAGATGGAGGGTATCAGATATTTCTAGAAGGTCGTTTGGATTTGGAAATGGCTGCACTCTCGCCAGGAAAGATTATCTTTGAATCCTTGCAACCAGGAAAATCAGCGACTTTCTCTTGGTGGATTAATCCTTTTCATGTTGGGATGCACTATGGGAGGGTATGGTTAAACCTGAATATCTATTCCAATAACGAGGGAGTAACATGGAAGCAGACCCGTTTGGCTCTGCCGATTGAGATGAAAGTGGAGCGTTTTTTAGGATTAGCGGTTACTAGGGCACGTGTTTTATTTGGCATCATTCTGGGAGTGTGTTCTTTGGGATTTATGTATTCTCTCTATTATAGAAATATAAATGGGAGATTTGGCGAATGATATAATCGCCAATTGCTACATTCAATGGTATTCATACTCCATTAAAAATTTTCAAAATTAATGATGAAACTACCAGATTCTCATTATGGATAATTTACCATTATTAAGTAATTTATTACATAATGTCAGTGGTATTATCGCTTGTCAAGAGTTGACAGATCAAATACCCGTTGCTGGCGTAACCTTGGATTCTCGTCAGGTAAATGAGGGATTTATATTTGTGGCGGTTACAGGCGGTCAACGTGATGGACATGATTTCATACCAGCAGTAATTCAACGGGGGGCCGCAGCCATTGTGGGAACGCTGCCCAAATCGAACCTAGGAAAACCTTATATACAAGTAGAAGATTCTCGTTTAGCTCTTGCACAATTGGCTGCTGCATTTCATGACTTTCCAGCACGGAAAATGCAGATAATTGGAGTAACCGGAACTGACGGTAAAACCACCACCTGTAACCTGATTTATCATATGTTAAAAGCTGCAGGAATACACACAGGGCTAATTTCAACAGTAAATGCGGTAATTGGAGAAGAATTTATTGACACTGGGTTTCATGTAACAACCCCTGAAAGTCCCATGGTGCAAGATTTATTGGCACGTATGGTAACGCGGAACCTGACCCATGTAGTTTTGGAAGCAACATCACATGGTTTGGATCAAAAAAGGGTGGCATGTTGCGAGATTGATATCGCTGTGATTACGAATATCACACATGAACATTTAGATTACCATGGGAGCTACGAGAATTATTTTGCGTCCAAAGCACGTTTAGTATATGAATTGACCAAGACTCAAGTAAAACCCATGGGCAACCCCCGCTTATGCGTATTTAATAAGGATGATATTTCTTACCCGCGATTACTGAATACGCTGCAGGATAAGACTTTAAAGGATATCAAACCTATTACCTATAGCCTGAGCACCTCAGCTGATTTAATGGCAAAAAACATTGTTTCAAAAGATGGCGAAATGCATTTTGACCTGACCATGCAATCTGAAAACTGGCCGGTGCAGACGAGTCTAATAGGGGAATATAATGCGGCGAATATTTTGGCTGCGTTTGGAGCGGTCGTGTGTGGGTTTGGAATCTCTCCCTTGGATGCTCTGAGTGGGATTAAAAATTTTATGGGTGTTCCTGGTCGTATGCAGAAGATAGAGGAGGGGCAAGATTTTACTGCTATTGTAGATTTTGCTCACACACCTAATGCGCTTAAGGTGTCTTTAGAGACAGCCCGGCAATTATCAGCTGGACGAGTCATCGCAATATTTGGTTCAGCAGGTTTACGTGACCGAATTAAGCGCCGATTGATGGCTGAAACATCAATAAATCTGGCGGATATTACCATTCTCACTGCTGAGGATCCACGTACTGAATTGTTGGAAGATATTCTAGCTGAGATGAAAAAGGCAGCCCAGGGTGTGGGCGGTGTGGAAGGAAAAAATTTGTTTATTGTTCCAGATAGAGGAGAAGCCATTCGATTGGGAGTGAATATGGCGAATACGGGTGATTTAATCATTGCCTGTGGAAAAGGTCATGAACAATCGATGTGTTTTGGAGAAGTGGAGTATGCCTGGGATGATCGCATTGCCATGCAGGCAGCACTAGCAGAAAGACTGGGAAAATCAGGGCCGAAGATGCCTTATTTGCCAACTCAAGGCAGGAATTGATTTTTATTGAGAATTAATTATTTCTATTTTTTCTAATTAAATAATTAACCAATGGGATATTCTGATTCTTAATAACCCATCACTATTGAATCCTTAGTGCCTTATCCTCTGCGATTATCTTTGCGGTGGCTGTTTCGTTGATTTGAATAATTTCTCCCTCCATGTGGTTTGCCACCAGATCGATTAGGCTTGTCATGCTGTTGAGCTTCCTCCACTGACCAGCCTTCCAGCACTGCCTGGCGGGAAAGACGGATTTTCCCGTCCTTGTCAATAGCGGTGACCATCACTGTAGCATCATCACCTTCCCGCAGGACATCCTCGACACGGTTTACCCGTTCGCTATCCAATTGTGATATGTGTACTAAGCCATCCACACCAGGGATAATCTCCACAAAGGCACCAAAATCTGTCACCCGAACGACTTTACCTGTATAGATGCGACCGACTACAGGGACTTCAACCAATTGTTCAATCCGTTCACGGGCTGTTGCCTCAGCGGTCTGGTCAATAGCAGATATAAAGACCGTGCCATTGTCGTCAATATCGATTTTCGTATTCGTTTCTTCCTGAATTGTGCGGATGATCTTCCCACCAGGTCCAATTACTGCTCCAATTTTATCTATTGGCACCTTAATGGTTGTTATGCGGGGGACAAAGGGCTTTAGCTCTTTATTGGGCTCTGGGATTACATCGTGAATGATTTCCAGCACTTTAAGACGTGCCTGGCGGGCTTTTTCCAATGCCTCTGCCATGATTTGTGATGTGATACCTTTGATTTTAATATCCATTTGAAGGGCTGTAATTCCCTCTTTCGTACCGGCAACTTTGAAATCCATGTCTCCTAAGTGATCTTCCAATCCCTGTATATCGGTTAGGATACGATACTGTTCACCTTCTTTGACCAAGCCCATGGCAATGCCTGCTACTGGAGCTTTTATAGGAACACCGGTATCCATCAACGCCAATGTGGAACCACATACTGACGCCATAGAAGTAGATCCGTTTGAAGAGAGCACTTCAGAAACCAGACGCATGGTATAAGGAAATTCGTCTTCGGAAGGGATGACAGGTATTAATGCGCGTTCTGCTAATGCACCATGTCCGATATCGCGGCGGGAACGTCGCAAGGGAGAAACCTCTCCGGTAGAGTAAGGGGGAAAATTGTAATGATGAATATAACGCTTAGTCTCGGTTGGAGTGAGTGTATCTAATTCCTGTGCTTCTTTGGGTGTGCCTAATGTGGCAAGAGTGAGTACCTGGGTTTCGCCCCGCGTAAATAACCCGGAACCATGTGCTCGTGGACTGGTACCAACTTCACACCAAATAGGTCGGATTTCTTCCAAAGTACGGTGATCAGGACGTAAACCTTCATCTAAAATGCGTTTACGCACAATTCGTTTTAATACCTCATTGTGTGCTTCTTTTACTTTAAGAATCATTTCCTCATCTTCACCGGCAATTTCGGTTGCGATTTTCTCCATGGATTGATTGATGGCCTCATCAAATTCAGCTTTGGTATGAGGTACATCTAATATTTGTATGATTTCGTTATTAATGCGGTCATGTATTTTTTTTACTAGCTCTTCATCAATAGGGAAGGTGGGTATTTCACGTTTTGGTTTTCCAATTTCAACAGCCATTTTTTCTTGAATATCAATCAAAGGTTGAATGGCATTAAAGCCAAAATCTAGGGCTGCAACCATGTCTGATTCTTTAATCTCATTGGAACCGCATTCCACCATCAAAATAGCATCCCGAGTGCCTGCTATGCGCAGATCAAGGTCAGATTGATCCATTTGACTAAATGTTGGATTAATAATGAGATTGCCATTCACGCGACCAATACGGACAGCTCCCACAGGACCTCCCCAAGGAATATCGGAGATCATTAATGCTGCGGATGAGGCATTAATGGCAAGGATATCCAATGGGTTTTCCCAATCTGCAGACATAGAAAATAGAATGATTTGGACTTCATTCCGCATATCTTTATTAAACAGTGGGCGTAATGGCCGATCGGCAAGACGGGCGACCAAGACCGCGTCATCGCTGGGTCGACCTTCGCGGCGAAAGAATGATCCTGGAATGCGACCACCAGCGTACATTTTTTCCTCGTATTCGACACTGAGGGGAAAGAAATCGATTCCTTCCCGGATTGTATTGCTCATTGTGGCAGCAGCAAATATGACAGAATCACCAATGCGGACTGTAACCGCTCCACCCGCCTGGCTAGCTAATTTGCCACTTTCGAAAGTTACTGTCTGACCGTCTAGGATAGCACTGTACTGATTAATTTGTGGTTTCATTAGTTCCCTCTTTCCCCACTCAGTCAGGGACTGAAAGATGTTGAGAAAAAAAGATTCTCATCATTTTTCAATTCCCGACTTATGGGTCATAAATTTAATTTTCAAATCATCGGTAGATGGATACTCCACGCCATCCACTCAAAATGTACAATTATTTAGATCGTAGATTCAATCGTTGTGTTAGGTTGAGATATTGCTGGTAATTTTTCTTTCTCATATACGCAAGCAAGTGCTTGCGATGGCTAACCAGTTTAAGCAATCCTCGTCGTGACGAGATATCGTGCTTGTTCTTTTGAAGATGCTCAGTAAGCTGCTGGATACGTTTTGTCAGCAGCGCTATTTGTACCTCAACTGAACCTGTGTCTTTGTCGTGCAGATGATATTCTGCAATGATTTGATCTTTGATTTCTTTTGTTAATGCCATGACAATTGCTTTCTCCTTTTAGCAAGTCTCCTCACTTGTAGCTTGCTGCCACAAGAGGGACAAGTCAATTGATAATTATATCATGACCACATAATCCTCATTTATCACTCAGAAGTTGTTTTAATAATATATTTTTATTTTCATTGTCAAAAAAAACTAAACATCGGCGGATGAACCTTTGTACCATTGCAGATCGTGATTTTCCTAGTATAGATTTTAAAAATGCAACACTTTCTTTAGGGAATTGGTGAGCCAGGGATGAAAAGGTTTGTAATAAATCCTTTTGCATTGTGAGGGATACATTCAAAATTATTGGTTCAATTAATTCGTAAAATATTGGAATTTCTGCAAACTGTGGATCATCAATACTTATCTTTATGGCTCTTAATCCAATTTGCTGATACTCCTCATTCGAATTATCTAACCATGATTTTATTAACTTTACCCATTGGTCAAATGCCTGGTGTCTGATTTGCTGGCTGCCAATTTTTAGGAGTTCATGGATTAGTCTCTTTTCTTCTTTAGGATTTACCCAACTTTCAAGACGCGAGTAAGTAAAGTCTGCGAAATCAACTGGTAAATTCCCTAACATAACAGCAGCAAAGTAGCGTGGTTCAAAATACGCCTTTTGCCATAAGCTATCAATTACTTCCATTGATATTGTCGGGTATCTTTCTACCAAGATGCCTAATTGCGACTTAATCTGCTGAATGATAATTTCAGGTAAATGAAAAGAAGGAATGAGAACATCTGTTTTTGTATAGGTGCTTGGTTGTACATTCCTATCGCTGTACATTTCCATCAAGTGTAATAAGTTGCGAACGAATACTTTGGGATGAACGTATTGGTTTGCGATGGACTGTATTTGTGCCTGCAACCTGGAAAGTTGAGCAGCTGGCATTTATGTTTTTATTTGTTTTTTAGTAAGCACGTGCAAAATAAGCTTTTTCTGATGCAGTTTCCCCACACACGATGCATGCGTTTTTATGAGGTTCCTGATTCAATGGAAGACATCGAATAGTAGCTTTGGTTTCTTCTTTAACTCGCTCTTCGCATTTTACATTCCCACACCAAAAACTATAAGCCCAACCTTGTTGCACCGCTTGTTTAAATTCCTCATAATTTTTGGGGTCAAAAATATGCGCATCACGAAAATCACGAGCTTTGGCATATAACTGCTGGTGAATTTTGATTAAGGTCGTTTGAATCTCATTTTCAAGATTTTCTTGGGGGATGGATCTTTTTCCTTCCTTACCTAAAATATCCCTTCTTGCCAAGATGACTGAATTATTATCGACATCCTTTGGGCCTACTTCGATACGTAACGGAACTCCACGCATTTCCCAATCATTGAATTTATAACCGGGTGTTACTTCACTGCGATCATCTAATTTGACTTTCCAATTTGATAAACGTTGTTGAATAGTTTCAGCGCATGGCATAACAAGTGACTTTTCTTCATCATTATGGTATATGGGTACGATAATAATTTGGATTGGAGCAAGCCTGGGGGGAAGGATGAGCCCCTGATCATCACCGTGGGTCATGATGATTGCGCCGATGAAACGAGTCGAAAGACCCCAGGATGTCGTCCATACATATTGGAGTTCATTGTTCGAATCCAGGTATTGGATATTAAATGCCTTGGCAAAATTTTGTCCTAAGTTGTGAGAGGTGCCGGATTGTAAAGCACGCTTATCACCCATCATAGCTTCAATGGTAAATGAACGGACAGCACCTGCAAATTTTTCACTTTCGCTTTTTCGACCTGGTATTACGGGAATGGCTGCTTCGTTTTCAGCAAAATCACGATAGATCTCCAACATTCGTAATGTTTCTTCTTCCGCTTCCGCTTCACTAGCATGCGCTGTGTGACCTTCCTGCCAGTAGAATTCCAATGTGCGCAAGAATAAACGAGTGCGCATTTCCCATCGTACAACATTCGCCCATTGATTAATTAGTACAGGAAGATCTCGATATGATTTTATCCACTTGGAGTACATGTGACCGATGATTGTTTCAGATGTCGGGCGGACTACCAGTGGCTCCTCAAGTGTTTCGCCGCCGCCAATTGTCACTACAGCTAACTCGGGCGAGAATCCTTTCACATGTTCCTTTTCTTTTTCAAGGAATGACATTGGAATGAAGAGAGGAAAGGCTGCATTTACATGCCCACTAGCTTTAAAGCGAGTATCCAATGCATGTTGGATATTTTCCCAAATAGCCCAACCATATGGACGGACAACCATGCAACCTCGAACAGGTGCATAATCTGCCAATTCAGCTCTTTGAATGATTTGATTGTACCAATCAGAAAAACTCTCTTCCCTTGAGATTAATTTTTCGTTTTCCATGTTAATATTCCTAAAAGAGTGGTTATGTAATTTTACAAGGAAATCTCATTTAAGCGGAAAGTTTGTATGAATATATTTATAGGTTCGTTCTAAGTCGTCCATAAATACGAGATTTTGGCGATCGGGGATTGGAATGAAATTTCCCTGTGTATGAAATAATTTCTCGAATACACTTTGCCATCCTTTACCTACGATCAATATGGGTGTGGACACTAGTACATCAATTGCCTGTAAATTCCATAACATACTGATTTCTGCTAAGGTACCGATGCCTCCAGGAAGAGCAACTGATAGATCAGAATTTGACAGTAATAACCATAATCGTTCTAGCAAAGTTGAGGTATGCCATTCTTCTTTCAACCATGAATTTTTTGGGATAGGACGCCATTTTTCAATTTCCTCACATGTGACACCGATCACATGTCCTCCCGCCTCAGAAGCCCCACGCGAAACTGCCTCCATAAGACCAGTGTATCCGCCATTTAATATGATGTAACCATCCTTGCCCAGACGGTTGCTAAATTGAACTGCCTGCATATACAGTGGGTGGTCTTGCCGGATTTGTGCACCACCGAATATTGAAATACGCGTCATTGAATTTCCTTCTTTTTATTTATTTTTTGGATCACCTCTAAAGCAACGCTAGCTGATATTTTTTGTTCAACATGCCAATTATCTTCTGATACCATTTTTTGCAAATGTTTTTTTATGGCTTTTTGATTTACTGCTTCTAACTTTAAATATATTGATTGGATAAGAGAGGGTTCACGTGAAAGAAGGTGCTTCCAAAGTGTATCAGGATTAATATTCTCTTGAGTATTACCCATCTTGTAATTATCTCGCATTAAAATTCTTTGTAATAATAAAACAAGAGGCTGGTATTCCCAGCCCTTGAAAATGCCAAATAATTGAAAAATTTACTCTTCCTTTTTACTCGCTAATTCCTTTTGCCGGGCATCAACGATTTCCTGAGTGATGTGAGCGGGAACGATTTCATGGTGCGAATATTTCATATCGAAGATACCTCGTCCACCTGTTAGTGAACGCAAGTCGGTGGTATAACGCAACATTTCTGCGAGAGGCACTTTTGCTGTAACGGTTGAATGACCTTTTTCAGTGGTCATTCCCTGTACCTTGGCACGACGTGTATTCAAATCCCCTAGGATATCACCCATATTTTCCTCAGGTACAATAATATTGACATCCATGATTGGTTCTAACAATACGGGTCCAGCATCTTTAAAGGCTAATTTAAATGCTTCGCGACCGGCTAACTCAAAAGCGATAGGTTTTGAATCCACTGGATGTTCTTTACCATCATAGACTTCGACTTTGATTCCCGATATTGTATAACCTGCAAGTATGCCTTCCTTCATTATCGAGCGTATTCCTTTTTCAATAGCCGGCATGTAACTCGATGAGATAGCACCCCCAAAAACCGCATTCACAAATTCTAAGTCTTTATCTTTGCAAGGTTCTATGCGTAACCAAACCTCGCCAAACTGGCCTGCACCGCCTGTTTGTTTCTTATGGCGATACATCGCATCTGCTTTCTTTGTGATAGTCTCTTGAAAGGGGACTTTAGGCAGTTCAACATTTAAACCTACCTGGAGTTTAGTTTCTGCGCGTCGGATGGCAACATCAATATGTTGGTCTCCCATACCCTGCAATATTGTCTGGTTTGTGGACGCCTCCTGTCGCCAGGACAGGGTCATATCTTCTTCACACAAACGAGTAAGGGACGGGCTGATCTTGGTAGAATCAGCCTGCGTTTTAGGGGTAACTGCCACCTGGTAAAGTGAGTTTGGATATTCTGGTATGGGGATAATTAGTGGATGTGATTTATCGCATAATGTATTGCTGGTAGCTGTTTCGCTCAGTTTAGGCACAACACCAATATCACCACTATGAATTACGGAAACTGGTAATGAATCCTTTCCGCGCGGAATGTTAATGGTACCCAATCTTTCTTCGATTTCTTTGGATGAATTCCAAACTCTACTTTCCCCTTTAAGTGAACCCGAAAAAATCCTAAAGAAGGTCTGTTTTCCCACAAAAGGATCGGCAGTTGTTTTCCATACATAAATTGCTAATGGACCAGAATCTGAGGCGGGTAATTCTTCATCACCAGTTTTTCCTTTGACGGTAAGGGGATTTCGTTCCAGCGGTGAGGGCAACAGATTAAGCATGGCGTCCAGTAAAGGAACAATCCCAATTTCTGCTCCACCGGCAGCAACTAGTACGGGTATGAAATTGCGGTTGTGTATCACGGCGACTAATCCCTTGGAAATCTCTTCTGGAGTGAGTTCACCTTTATCAAGATATTTTTCCAGGAGCGAATCGTCACCCTCAGCTGCTGCTTCCACTAGGGCAGTATGGGCAGTTTGACTGGCTTGTTGTAGTTCAGCTGGGATTTCCTCCGCTGTTGAACCGATACCCGCATAAGCCTTCATGGTGAGCAAATCGATAACCCCTTTAAAATTTTCTCTTTCCCCCCAGGGCAATTGAAGCGGGATAAGGCGGATATCTGAAAACTCTTGAATTGAATTCAAAGCTTTTTGGAAATTTGCATTCTCGCGGTCCATCTTGTTAATTAATACCAAACGAGGTAAATTGAACTTATCACAATAATTCCAAGCGATTTCGGTTCCTACCTCTAAACCAGAAACAGAATCTACCACAATCACAGCACTTTCCACAACACTTAGAGCGGAGATTACCTCACCAATAAAATCAGTGTACCCTGGCGTGTCTAACAAATTTAATTTGTGGTCTTTATATTCGATTGGGATGACTGAAGTGTAAAGAGAAATTCTACGTCGTATCTCTTCTTCATCGAAATCCGAGATTGTATTTCCCTCTTCTACTTTGCCCATGCGAGTAGTGATTCCAGTGAAGTGTGAAAAGGCTTCCGTAAGAATTGTTTTTCCGGCACTGGAATGTGATATTAAAGCGATATTTCTGATTTGATTCGTACTATATTCTTTCATTAAATAATTCCTTTATGTTTGTAAAAATTCAATCTGACTATTTTAAGAGCAATACCTATTCTTGTCAAAAGAAGTGATAAATATTGGCAAAAAAGTTGATGCTTATTCGATTGATGATAAATTAGTATTATTGATATTGAAACATGATATAAACTTGACATAAAATTGTGTGGCGTTGGATAAATTTCAATCTAAAATATTTTAAGAAACCACGCTGGGATAGTGGAGTTTCACCACCTGAGTTAATCAGATTTATACATGAGAATAAACCTGGTCGGGCATTGGATTTGGGTTGTGGAACAGGCACAAATTTAATCACCCTAGCAAAAGCTGGGTGGGAAGTCACTGGTATAGATTATGTTCGGCTTGCGGTTTATAAAGCAAGGAGAAGATTGCGCCGAGAAAATCTTGATGGGAGGATATTTTGTCGCGATGTTACAAGGTTAGATTTTTTAGATGGCAACTATGATTTAATTTTGGATATTGGTTGCTTTCACGGATTGAAGGAAGAACATAAATATCGCTATGCTACACAGATTATTAAATTATTATCTGCAAAAGGAAATTTCCTGCTTTATGGATTTTTATGGACTAAAAGAGGGCAATTTGGTATTAAAGAAAAAAATATACAGAGATTCATGACTCACCTCAAACTTGTTACTAGAATTAATGGTGTTGATAATGGAGGTCAAAAGTCAACCTGGTTTCATTTTCGAAAGGGATAGAAAATTATTCTGGATTTTGATTATCTAGTATTAATTTATTTAATAATTCTTCTTCCTCTTTCTTGGAGGTGACCTTACCATCCAACCACGCTGACCTTAAAATAATTAATATTTTCTGATAAATTGGTCCGGGGTGAACACCCAGAGATTTTAATGTTTCTCCTGTAGTATATGGTTTTATCATTCGCCATTTAAAGTAATATTGTTGAACTTGTTGTTTTGCTTCAGGTGAGGTTAAAGTCAAAGTCAAGGCATAAAGAACAACATGGTGGACTTTTTCTAGTCGATTGACGATTTTGCTTATCGGATAATTTAGGAAATTTGGGAAATTATGATAGAGTGAGTTGTGGTCAATCACAATTTGTCTAAGAAATGTTGGAAGTCGCAGTCGTTTTACTACTTGTCCAGCTGCTCGCGGTGGAAGATTTGTAAATAGAATCGTATAAGCCAAGATCTTTCGTACAGGCATCTTATTAATAATTTCTGGCAGACCCCATTCATTATTCAATGGCTGATTAAAGATCATATCAAAAAGAGTTGATATTTCTGGTGTCCATTGAAGTTCAGGATGGATAATTTTCAATAAACCTAAATTATGCAGGCGTTGAATCATCGCACCACATTCCGCTCCATCCAGGATTAAATCCAACTCATGGCGAATACGATCGCCTGAAATTTGTTGAAGAAGAGACTTGGCTTCCTGCAATAATTGTAGTGTACGTTCTTCGATGGTGAAATGCAATCTTTGTTCAAATCGAACTGCACGTAACATTCGTGTTGGGTCATCAACGAATGAAAGAGAGTGTAAAACTCGAATTAATCCCTGTTTCAGATCATTCCAACCACCCCAATAATCATACAGGTCGCCATAATTTGCGCCATCTAGTCGTATTGCCATGGTATTGATGGTGAAATCACGTCGTTGAAGATCTGATTTGATGCTCCCTTTTTTAATTGTTGGTAGAGCTGTGGGATAGCTGTAGAATTCAGTTCGTGCGCTGATTAAATCAATGGTGTTTGGGATATCAGATGTGTCAATTTCTCTATCCGTTGATTGGAGGCTAAATAGTTTATCGTAAATATCGCTAATGAACCATTTGGCTGTCCCGAATTGTTTATGGCTGGTAATCCTTCCGCCGTAGTGGTTAACTAGTGAACGAGTGAGGAGAATTGCATCACCTTCGATAACAAAGTCCAGGTCTTTACCGGGGTGTTTCAGTAAAATATCTCTGACGATGCCACCAACAATATATATGGGCATATTCTCCTGGGCGGCATGATTTGCCACGAGTTTAAGCAGAGATAGTTTTGCAGGCGATAGGATTTCAGCAAGTTCATTGGCTAGATTAATCCTTACAGTATATCCATTGTTGCCTGCCAGAGTTTGTAATAGATCAGTTCTGGTTACAATACCTATTACTTCGTTGGAAGATTCGTCTACTACAGGCACTTGCCCCCACCCAGAACTGGCCATAATGTATTGTAATTTTTCTAATGAATCGGTCGGTCTAACTGAAACACTGCCGGCTTCCATCAAACTAATTGCTGGCAGATCAAGTTTGTGAGCCAAGGATCGGTCAACAGCTCGGCGTGTAAGAAGACCTATTACCTTTTTATTTTTCACTACTGGATAGCCCTCATATCCAAACCTCTGCATCAATTTCCCAGCTTCTTTTGCTGAGGTTTCGGGTTTAATAGTTAGGGGTTGTTTGGACATGATTTGTTCGACTGTGAAGGAAGGTAAGACCAAATAGGGAAGTCTTTGGGAAAAGTCAAGGATAAGGTTCTGTAAATTAGTCAACCCACTATTTTTTTTGGGTGGATGAATAAGGGCAGCTGCTGCTCGACTATGGCCTCCGCCACCATAATGACTCGTAATCTTGGCTACATTTATCTGGTCACTGAAAGACCGTGCTACTAAACGAATCCCTTCAGGCGTACTCACGAAAATAAAGAGAGCATCCGGATCTAAAAAATCACAAAGTTTGTGCGCCACACTGGATATTTCTTCAGTTAGTTCTTTTGCCTCAGCATAACTTATTAAAATATTTTTATTATGAATCAAATGTGAGGATATATTTTTTAGCAGTTCATCAAATAATATTCGTTGCTTGTCTGAGAGGGGGGGATTGAGATATTCATTGGCAATTTGCAGACTCGCACCATTTTGCAATAGAATTGCAGCAGCATAAATGTCCTGGGGTGTTGTGTTTAAATACGTTAGTGAACCTGTATCTTCGTATATGCCTAAAAGCAAAAGAGTGGCTTCGATAATATTTAGTTGAATTTTTTGTGATGCGATTTTTTCAATAAAATGAGTTGTGCACGCCCCACTGCTTAATTCAGTGAATGACCAGTGGATTGGTAAATCATCGCGCTTGGGATGATGATCGATGACATTGATTTTCGTTTCATGGTTCATCCCTTTTAGTGTGATTAAAGATTGCGTATCGACCAGTGTAATATTTTGAATAGGCGTACGGGGCAAATTGGAAATTGAGATAAATGGTAAATTGTTGCCATACAGATTCAGAAAAGAGCGCACATTGCGATTCATGTGATTTGGTAGTAGAGGTACTGTATCTTTGGAGGTTAAATGAGCCCCAAGAATTGCTGCAATTGCATCAAAATCTGCTTGTTCATGAGTAAGTATGAGATGCATAAGGTTATTCTAACTTAAAAGGATTGTATACTTACCCCGTTATTAAAGTGATTATATGCCTTTAACAGATATAAGAAAATTTATCATTTGGAGTAAATGATATGCAAGGATTATCTCAGGAAGAAATCAGCCGTTATTTGCGTAATATCAAAATACCCGAAATAGGTATTGAGGGGCAACAGAAATTAAAAACCGCATCTGTATTAATTGTTGGGCTGGGTGGATTAGGATCGGCTTCTGCCTTATACCTCGCCGCTGCAGGGGTTGGTAACCTAGGTTTGGTAGACTTTGATCGTGTTGACCTTTCGAATCTTAACCGCCAGGTTATTCATGATACGAATTCTTTAGGGAGAATGAAAGTAGAGTCTGCAAAGGGGTATCTAGAAAGGTTGAATCCTAATGTTCAAGTGGATATTTACCCACAAAAAATCTCAGAAAATGAAGGTACAGAAATTATTAAAAAATATCCAATTGTCGTGGATGGAACCGATAATTTTGAGACACGCTACTTAATAAATGCTACATGTGTGAAATACCAATGTATATATGTATATGGTGCCGTATTCCAATTTAGCGGACAAGTTAGCGTATTTGATGCTCAGCATGGACCTTGTTTTTACTGTGTTTTTAAGAAAATGCCACCTCAGGAAATAATCGAAGCAAATCGAGGGGTTGGAGTAATTGGTTGTTTACCTGGAACAATTGGTACGATTCAGTCAGTGGAAGTTATCAAATTAATTCTAGGGATTGGCAAACCACTTATTGGCCGCTTATTATTATATGATGCTCAGGATCTGCGCTTTATAGAGGTCGCAGTAAAAAAATTACCTCAATGCCCTGTGTGCTCAGGAAAGTTATAGGAGAAATTGACTGTGATTCAATCGCCTAGGTTAATGGTTGTATTGGCACATCCTGATGACGAGTCTTTCGGCTTAGGTGGGACACTGGCACTTTATGCAAAACAAAATATCGCAGTTCATTTGGTGTGTGCAACACGTGGAGAAGCCGGAGAAATTGATGATGATTTACTAAAAGGTTTTTCATCCATTGAAGAAAGGCGTGTATTTGAATTGAATTGTGCCGCAAAAATATTAAACCTTACGACAGTTGACTTTTTGGATTATCGTGATTCCGGTATGCAAAATAGTGCTGATAACCACCATCCGAAGGCATTATGCCATGCGGATGAAAGAGAGGTCGCTGAAAAAATCTCTCATTTTATGAAACAATATCAACCTCAGGTCGTGATTACTTTTGATCCTAATGGGGGATACTTTCATCCTGATCATATTGCCATCCATCGTGCGACTGTGCATTCTTTCTTTCAATTGGTAAACGAACATGAAGGTATATATAAACCAAAAAAGCTATATTTTCATATCATGCCAATAGGATCTTATAAATATTTACTTAAATTATTCCCGCTATTTGGATTGAACCCCCGTCGCTTTGGAAAGAATAGGGATATTGATCTGGTTGAAATATTAAATCATTCATTGCCAATCCATGCGCGAATCAATTATCGCAGTGTTTATAAATTAAAGCGGCAAGCAATCAAATGTTATTTAAGCCAAATGAATATCCGTACATCGCATCCATTATTAAAAATTTTCGAATGGATATTTATTGTTAGTGATTGTTATATGAGAGCGTACCCTGAGCCGGTAAAAGGTAAGGTTGAGCGCGACTTATTTTCGGGTTTGTCATGAGTAAAATTTAACCAAAGGTATTTTGTACATATCTGTGAAATTTTTACCTAAAATTTATATTTATGAGACTTTAAGGACGATTTGTTGTCTGGTTTGGTTTAGTCAGAATTGGTTCGAATATAATCTTTCGAAGATTCTCGCACAAATTAGCTTGACGATGCATTTGCCAGTCATATAAAAACTTTGAATATAATTTGTCGCGTTCAATCTGGCGATCGCTTCGAATCGCTTCAATCCCTGGTATTAATCGATTGAAAGGACGTGATTGACCATAAAACTTATTAATCAGTTTCTTTTCCTTTTGTAAAAACTTTGGTAATGTAATCAACCAAACATCACAATCGTGAATATTGCCCAAACTGGTTTGAATATTACGCATTGCTTCTAGATACTCATTCAATTTACCTTTATATAATGGCGCAAAGACCTCGAGGGTATAGCGTAATTTCTTTGCTGCAATACGCATTTGATGTAATTCTTTTATGCGCTCCGGGTATTGAATAAAGACCTCAAAAAACAAAAGATTTTCTAATCTTTGATGAATGTTTTCGCAACTTAATTGATAAAGACTTAAAGATGGTTCTTTAAATTCAGTATCGGGTTGCACTGATGTAGATAGAAAATTTTCGATTTCACTAATGATTCCTGACTTTTTGATATTATTAAGAATAGAAATCAAATCAGTTTGCACATTTCGCCGCTTTTGATTTAATCGCAATAATGTGCGACGAATGCCGGGAGTCAGTTCAGAAAGATTTGAATTTTGTATCTTAAAATTCTTCAAGAAATTTATCTGTACATCCAAATCACGTGCTCTACTAAATGCTTTAGTTAAAGTGCGAATTTGTTTTAGCCAAATTTGATTCTTTTTATCTGGCAAACAAGTAGAAAAAATGGATAAGCCAACTCGAACCCTTCGAGAAGTAACTCGAAGATCGTGAATATTCTCTGAATCCTTTAATTTTTGTACATTTTGTATGCACTTATGAAGGTTTTGTAATTGATTAATTAAATAGATTCCCCCGTAATTTGAAATCTCCTGGAGTTCGTGATTCTTACTATTACTTTTTGGCATGGATTCTGAAAATTAACGATAATCCGTCTTAATTATTAATTTTTTAATTTGCTGACGGAGGTCATTAAAGATATCCTTTACAGGTCGTGTGGCATCAATCACAATGAAGTTATATTCATCTACCATTGCATCAAATTGTTTAATCATGCGGGTTTGATATTCAACGAAACTATCATATAGATTATCTTTCATTTTGATATCCATACCGGATTCCCAATAATCAAATCCGCGACCATGTACAATGCGACTAACGAGAGTTTCAATATCTGCTTTTAGTAAAAATACAATATCGGGAATTAAGGCAAATTGATATACATTTCGTGCCCAGTCTGGGTCTGCACCTCGCACGATGTCTCGTGCAATGATGGAATAGAAATACCTATCTGACAATACAAAAAAACCAGCATTTAATGCGGGGATGATTTGATTTTCTAGCCGGTCAGCAAAATCTGTGGCGTAAAAAAGACTGAGTGTAATAGGAGTGAGGGTATGTCCTCTTTTCGCTTCATCCAATCCGGGTTGTGTCAGCGGTGACCTTCGTAAACCTGTATCTGAAACTGCAAAGCCATTCTTTTCTAGCCATTTACGAAGGAGATTAATTTGGGTGGAACGACCTACACCGTCTGTCCCTTCCAATACAATGAGTTTACCGGGAAGATCACTAATTTCTTTGTAGGGAAACCCTGCACCGTAAAATCTGGCTTTGGTCATGATTTCATAAACCTGTTTTGTTCCCTTTCCCATTTTTCATATGAGTAGTGTTTGGTATGGCTAATCCCTGCCAATCCTTGAGTATGTTTCTCACCAATTCTCGAATCTCTTTCTGTTGTTGATGGACACTTTTGGTAGCATCAATCACTTTGAATTCAAATTCATCAATCATCCTCTCATACTCATCAAGGATTCGCTGTTGAAAGATGCGAAAACTCTCGAGTTTATTTTCGGAGAGACCTAGGTCCATGCCAGCCTCATAATACTTAATCTTTGCCCGTGAGGTAGTTATCCGTTCGATCGCTGTATCGAGCGGGATTTGAAAGTATAGTGTTAAATCCGGTTGAAAAGCAAAGGAGTAAAGGTTGCGAACCCAGAAAGCATCCACACCTCTAGCAACATCACGGGCGAGACCTGTAAAAGCATAACGGTCAGCTAAAATGATCACACCTGCTTTCAATAAGGGCAGGAAATGATTTTCCCATCGGTCAGCAAAGTCGGTTGCCTGTATCAGACTAAAAGTTGTTGGTGTAAACATGCGTTGATCTTTGCCCAGTCGCGTGGTGCTTTTCACCAATGGGGAGGAGTTCCATTCACTAAAATAAACGGATTTGCCTTTTGATTGAAGCCATTTATACAATAAGTCTATCTGTGTAGATTTACCACTTCCATCGATGCCTTCAACCACGATTAATTTACCTTTGCAGGGATTTCTTTTATACATTTTATTCATTCAACAAGGTTTATTTTCAATTATAGCAAAGTAAAAAAAACTGGCTAAAAGCCAGTTTTTTAGTTAGCTAAAAGAATTCATTGAGGTCTTCATCTCCCTCATCATCACTGACATCGAATTCAACTAATTCACCGCTGGTAATAAATACCGTCCGTTCGCATATGTTGGTAACACGGTCAGCCATCCTCTCAAGATTATGTACTACCCACATAATTAAATTAATCTGGTCGATTAATTTTGGATTGGCGATCATAAAGTCGATCAATTTGTGATAGGCAATATTAAAAAGTTTATCTACTTCGTCATCTTCTTTAGGGATAGCAATTGCTTGTTTTGCATCTTCGTTTATAAATGCACTCAAGGAACGATGTAGCATGCTCAAACCTACTTCTGCCATTTTTTCGATTTCATTGATTGGGATGGGAATTTCTGTGTTTTCTAATCTTAGGTTTGTTTTGGCAATTCCTTTGGCATAGTCACCCATGCGCTCTAATTCATTTGCAACGATTAACATAGCAGCCAGACGACGCAAATCATGAGCAAAAGGTTGTTGGGTGGCAAGGATAATTAATATAGCGTTCTCAATAGCATAACGCTTATCATTGATGGTTTGATCGTACTGAATCACCTCCCTGGATTCACTGGAATCCCGATTCTTTAAAGCCATCACGCAGCGTGCTAATGCTTGTTCTACCATGCTCCCTAAAACTAAAATTTCATCTTGTATCTGTAGGAGTTTATTATCTAAAGTATCGCGGGGCATGAGTACCTCTGTTTTGATTATAGTCTATCCATAACGTCCGGTTATATAATCTTCGGTTAATTTTTGTTTTGGATTGGTAAATATCTGATCTGTCAAACCATATTCCACCATTACGCCAGTCCGATCCTCGTCCATCGTGAAAAAGGCGGTATAGTCAGAGGCACGAGCTGCCTGTTGCATATTGTGTGTGACGATGATGATGGTGTATTGTTTTGAGAGTACCCTCATTAATTCCTCGATTTTCAAGGTAGCAATAGGGTCCAAAGCAGAACAAGGTTCATCCATAAGGATGATTTCTGGTTTTACTGCAATGGTGCGAGCGATGCATAATCTTTGTTGTTGCCCTCCTGAAAGTGCCAGAGCACTTTTATTTAGATTATCTTTAACTTCTTCCCATAAAGCTGCCTGAGTTAACGATTCCTCTACCAATTGATCCAAATTACCTTCGTAACCATTGACCCTAGCGCCCCATGTGATGTTTTCATAGATAGATTTTGGAAATGGGTTTGGTTTTTGAAAGACCATGCCAATTTTTCTACGTATTTGCACAGGATCAACATCTTTTTCATAGATATTTTGACCATGAAATAGGACTTGCCCCTCAATTCGGGCATTTAAAATCAGGTCATTCATTCGATTGAACGCGCGCAAAACAGTGGTTTTTCCGCAACCAGATGGTCCAATGATGGCAGTGATCTTTTTTGGGTTTACCTGTAGCTGTACATCTTTAACCGCACGGAAATTTCCGTAGTATATGTTTAATTCACGGGTCTCAATGGCGTAATGATTATTTTTATTGTTTGATGATTTCATAATATATATTAAATTCTTTTCTCACTTAATCGATTGCGTAGAATTATGGCAAAAGCATTTATAGTAAGCAAAATAATTAATAATACAATAATTGCTGCTGCAGCGATGTTGCGGAATTGATCCTGAGGACGTGTAGTCCAATTGTATATCAAAATAGGTAATGCAGAGAAGCCAGAAAACGGACCTTTTGGATCACTGGTGATGTATGTGGATGCTCCCACCACAATTAATGGCGCAGTTTCGCCCAATGCACGAGAGATTGCTAAAATTGAGCCAGTTAAGATGCCAGTCATAGCTGAAGGTAAAACATGAGACCAAATAGTTTGCCATTTGGTTGCTCCCAGACTGTAACTTGCATACCGCAGAGAGACTGGAACTGAACGAATAGCCTCTTGAGCATTGATGATGAACATAGGAAGGATGAGAAGTCCCATAGTGAAACCAGCGGAGAGTATGTTGCGACTAGTGTTACCTTCAAATCCAAAGATAGACCCACTAGTGATTGGGGAGAGTGCACGAACAAAAACTGCTAAACCCAGAATGCCATAAATGATAGAGGGTACGCCTGCAAGATTATCAATGTTGGTTTGGATAATTCGATTGATCCATCTCGATGGGTGTGCATATTCCTCTAAATAGATAGCTGCACCTACTCCAAGAGGGAGTGCTAAAAAAATCGCGATGAGAACAATAAAAGCTGATCCTTTGATAGCAATTCGAACACCAGCAAGTTCAGGTCGACTGGACATTGATCGCACGATAAAATTCCAATTCAACCAAGAATAAAATTTTAAAAATGCATTGGGATATTTTTCTTTAACAAATTCACTAATTTGATTTTTTTGGGTAATGGAAGGAATTAAATACCATGAAGCAATTATCTTTGGGTCTACTACTTTTTCATTAACTAATTCCAAAAGTTCCGTTTGACTACGACTAAGGAGAGGTTTTTCTCGGTTTAAAGTTCGAAAGCGGTACGAAGTTAAATTATCTTGAAGAATGGTGATTAATTCTTGAGAAGTGAGGTCTTCTAAAGGTACATTTGAAAGAAGAGATGGATTAATTTTATATTCAACAGCTACTAATCCAATACTCTGGTTGATGACCGTTAACAACAGTGTGAACAATGCAATAATACCGATGATGGTGGAAATCAGTAGTATTTTGTTCCAGATTATGCCAATTACATATCGCCTTTGGAAAAAAGCTGAGCTGTGACTATAACCATTTTCGCTTGGCTCAACGTTCATTCATACACCTCACGATATTTTCTAGCTAATCGCCGGCTAAGAATGTTTAGCGCCAGCTTGATAGAAAAGAGCAACAGGCCAATGGCAAAAATACTATTGTAGTCAGGAGTATCATAGGCAATATCTCCACCGCTGATTCGTGCAATATAACCTGTCATGGTTTCAGCAGCTTTGAAGGGATTAAAAGTGAATGCAGTCCCAGAACCTGCAGCTATTGCCACAATCATTGTCTCACCTACTGCACGGGATATACTTATAATAAAGGCTGCAATTATTCCAGATAATGCCGAGGGAACCACGACTTTTAGTGCAGTTTCTAATTTCGTGCCACCAAGTGCATAGGCAGCTTCACGTAGTGAAAGAGGAACTGCGTGAAGTGCGTCCTCACTCATGGATGAAAAGATGGGTAAAATCATCACTCCCATAATCAAACCGGCGGACATCATGTTGTATATTTGTACCGTATCAGTACCAAAGATTGCCCTAAGTATTGGAGTCATAAAGGTCAGAGCAAAATAACCATAGACCACTGTTGGGATGCCGGCAAGAATTTCAATGGCTGGTTTAATAATTTTCTTGATCCGAAAATCTGCATACTCACTCAGATAGATTGCTACGCCCAAGCCAATAGGTATGGCAACAATCATTGCAAAGAAACTGGTAATTAAAGTTGATGTTACCAGGGGAATGACGCCGTATTCTCCAATGGTTGGAGACCATCGTGTGGTGGTGAGAAATTTAACAAGGCTAACACCGGGTGTTCTAAAAAACAGAAGCGATTCTTTCAATAATTCATAAATAATTCCGCTTGTAGTGAGTATTGAAGCAAACCCACAAAAAAATAAAAATCCTTCAATAGTCAATTCAAACCAATGGATTTTTTTCTTTAAGTTGATTTGATCGTATTTTTTCATCTTTTTTTCATATAAAAATTATGAAAAGTAGACTGGTGAGGAGTAGAAACCTCACCAGTCTTGTTTTTGTACTGAAGAGTTTATTTCATTGCTTCCATCCACTTGCTCATTGAAGTATTCAGTGCCTCTTGGCTGGCAGGGAAGTATCCTACATCCAGGATCACATCATTGACGGTTTCCAGGAAATACTTGATGAAGTACGCAACTTGCGGTTTTTCGGCCATTATGCCTGCATCTGAATATATGAAAAGTGGGCGGGAGAGTATATATTCACCTGATTCTGCTGATTGCTCCGTTGGCGCGACGCCATTGATAGCCAGTGCATTCAATTTTCCTTCATTATTTTTGTAATAGGCGAATCCAAAGTAACCTATGGCGTATGGGCTACCAAGTACGCCTTGAACTAGCACATTGTCGTCCTCACTTCCTTGTTGATTTTTGGCATTCAGACATAATGCTTTGGCATCTTCTAACTTTTCTATCTTACGTGGTTTTTGCACCACTTCTTCAACAAAGAAATCGAATGTGCCACTATCTGTACCAGGGATAAAGCGTTGGATCGGTTCAGCTGGCCATTCTGGGCGTACATCAGACCATAATTCAGCATCACTGGTAAAAATCATACCCAGTTCTTCTAGGGATACATCATCCAGAAATGTATTTTCTTTATTGAACACAACAGCGATAGCATCCGTCCCGACACGAAATTCGATCGGGGTACGACCGATGGCTGCGCAGTTTTCCTTCTCGCCATCTTTTATTGGTCGGCTGGCGTTGGAGATATCGGTCTCACCAGTTTTGCAAAAACGCTCAAAACCAGCTCCACTGCCAATACTATCAAGTTTAATCTCTCCTGGGAAACCATCCGCTTTGAAGTTTTCAGCGATGGCTTCAAACAAAGGATACACAGTTGAGCTTCCTGCGGCGTAGATCGTACCGCTTAGGGTCTCAGGAGCACCCATCTCGGGTTCCTCAGTTGGCTCAGCAACTTGAGGTTGCTGGGTGGCTGCCGCTGGTTGACATGCTGAAATAAACAATGCAACCATAAGCCCCACAAACATTATGACTTTTTCTTTTTTCATTTTTTATTCTCCTATTTGTAGTATTCAAATAGTAACAAATCAATATTAAAGGCAAATGAGTAGTTTATTAAGTATCTTTAACTGTGTGTTAATAAATGATTAAATACAAATACAGAAGGTGCTGGCTTTTCTAAGATATATAAAAGGGAAACGAAAATTATATGGGGATAGTAAAATAAAAAGTACTGCCTTGCGTTAAAACGCTCTCAACCCAAATTCTTCCGGAGTGAGCATTAATTACATGGCGGGCTATGGATAAACCTAAACCAGTTCCTTGTTCAGAGCGGGATTTATCAACCTTATAAAAACGCTCAAATACCCTTTCTAAATCACCGGGCGGGATGCCAATTCCAGTATCCTTTATAGAGAAGATGATTTCATTTTTCTCTCGTCTTGCATGAATATGGATATTTCCTCCAGCTTCAGTGAATTTTATAGCATTGTGTATGAGATTCATCAGCACCTGTTCAATTCGAGGTACATCTACATAAATGTTCGGTAAATTATGCTCAACGCTATGAGTGATGGTTAATCCCCCTCGTTCCGCTTGTAATTTCATTCGATCTATTGATGTTAATATTAAGTTTTCAGGATTTACAGGTTGTTTTTTTAGTGGGAATTGTCCTGATTCAATCCGTGATAGTTCCACCAGTTCCTGAACCATGTGAGATAAATGGTCAATTTCACTGCTCATTAATTGAAGAAATTTATCTCTTGCTCTGGTATCTTTTATGGCACCTTCCTGAAGGGTTTCAATGATTGCTTTGATGGATGCCAATGGTGTGCGTAGCTCATGTGATACATTACTCACAAATGTTCGTCGTATGTTCTCCAATTGACGTAGCTTGGTTACATCTTGCAACAGCAATAATGTTGAATTAGTAGAATCAGATTGAAGAGGTGTTGCGATACATTCGATAAATAAATTACGATTTGGGTTTTCGATTGAGATAAATTGAGTTTCTTGGCTGTTATGGCATTTAGACCAAACCTCATCCAAATTATGATTGCGAAAAGCTTCCATTATGGTTGCATTTTTTTTGTTTATTTTTACCGAAAACATTTCTTTTGCAGCACGATTGGTTAGCACAACTTGTCCATTTTCATTAACAATCACAATTCCATCTTTCATATTTTCAATTACATTCGAGAGAGATTCTCGCATAGATGAAATTTGTTGTAATTGAACTTTGAGTTTTTGGATAGCATTAACCAATGATTTGTATAATATTCCAATCTCATCAGTCCGGTGAAATAATTTGGAATCTCCTGGTTGATTAAATAAATTTTGTAATTCCTGATTGATTTGCTTTATTGATTGGAAATATGAATTGGTAATTATGAGAGAACAAATCGACACCACAACGGTAATAATAGTGAAGACAAGATTAAATCGTATGAAGTCTTGATTAATTTCGTTTAAAATTTTATCTTCAACTTTTTCATAACTTATCGCGCCAATAATGCTGTTTTTATAAAAAATTGGTACGAAGGTCTGAATTCGTACCTGATTTGTCATAACCTGATAGTTTGAATAAGTTTCACCCTGTAAGGCTAATTGCAAGTGAGGTTGATTTACAAATTCGTTCAGGTTTATCTCAGCTAGATCAGTTTGCCCACAATTGGGAATGAATAAGGTGATCTGTGCATTATGTTTGGATGATTGAGCTTGTGATAATTCTGTTAATAATCTTGAACTACACCTTTCATTTAGACTCATAGTGGTGTAATCAGCTATCGATTGGCTTAATATGACCGCATCGCTTGTTAATTGCTTTGCTACATTAGAAACTAGAATAGGTTTAAGGTGGTAATTGATAATAGACAAAAATACAAAAAATAAAAACAGAAATGGAATGAATATTCGGGTGGGTAAATTCAATCGCACAATCTAACCCTCAAATCTATAACCAGCACTTCGCACGGTAATAATTCTGGTTGGTTTTCCGGGATCTTGTTCGATTTTTTCACGCAACCAACGAATATGCACATCCACATTACGAGCGTCACCGAAATAATTCCACCCCCAAACAGTTTCAAGGATTTTTTCGCGTGAAAGAGTTTGCCCACGATGATGTGCGAGAAGAAGAAGTAAATCATATTCTCTCGGTTTTAGGGGTAATACTGTGTCATTTAATCTAACCTCATGTCGACTGGTGTCAATAACCAAATTTCCAAATTCAAGAATATGAGGTCTTACTTCTTCTTTAGCTAAGCTCTCTTTTATAATGATTGTGCGTCTTAATAAGGCTTTGATTCGAGCAATTAATTCTCGCATACTAAAAGGTTTAGTGAGGTAATCATCAGCCCCAACCTCCAACCCCACTACTCGGTCAATTTCATCATCTCGTGCGGTAAGCATGAGTATGGGCATAGAAAATTCTTTTCTTAACTCCCGACAAACTTCAAAACCATCCATACCGGGTAACATGATATCTAGGATTACGAGGTCGGGTTTTAACTCACGGGCTTTCAGCAAACCCGATTTACCGTCTTCAGCTATAATGACATCGAACCCTTGATGTTTGAATTGATATTGTAATGTTTCTAATAAGGTTTTTTCGTCTTCAATTATTAATATTTTTTCAGCCATGATTTTTATTCATACACTCTAATACTTCCATAAACTCTTCGGCAATTTTAGCTCTATTGAAGTGTGTTTTAAGATATTCCTGACCGGCATTCCCCATTTTTTTTCGTTCATCTGGATGATTGCTCATCCACAGAATGTATTTTGCTAGTTCCTGGGGGTTTCCCGGTTTTACAAAAATACCACATTTAGCATTCTCAACAACCTTGCGAATCGCTCCATCGATGAGCAGCAGAATAGCGCGTCCAGCAGCCATATAATCAAATACTTTATTTGGATAAGTTGTATTAAATAATTCAATTGGTTTTAAAATGGCAATACAAACATCTGCAGCAGCTAATGCTTCTGCCATTTGATTTTTTGCGATTGGGTCGACAAAGATCACATTTGATAAATTCTCAGCTTTTGCTGATTTAAGTAATGCAGGTTTTTCTTTGCCATCTCCAATCAAAATGAATTTTATTTGATTATGATTTCTAAGAATTTTTGCAGTAGCAAGAATAACATCTAAATCATTAGAAATGCCATGTGCGCCTGCATACATAACAATAAATTGTTGTTCTAAATGGTATTGCCTGCGGAAATTTAATCCCCCATCTGTTGGAAAGAACATATCAATATCTGAGCCATTTGGGATCATATAAATATGATGTGCTCCTTTATCTTGGACATGTTGAATAAAGCCAGGTGAATTTACCACAATTTTATCTGCGTGTTGGTATAAAAATTTTTCTAACCAAAGTGATAAATTAATGAGCAGAGGATTTTTTAATACACCAACCTGAATGGCAAAAGCAGGCCATAAATCACGAATTTCAAGCAGGAATGGTTTGTGTTTTAACCTAGCAATCATCCAAGCAGATAAGGATTGAAAAATTGGAGGACTTGTCCCCCAGACAATATCCACATCACAGACAGAAAGACTTTTTAAGAAAGATGACATCATAAAAGAAAGGAATGAAATTACACGATGGAAAAAACTCTTGTGTAAGGCAGGGTAAGTATAGGTTCGAAAGATTTCAATCCCCTTATATTTCATTTGCTTGTTTGATTCTGAAAGTGTGCTTGTGCCTGTTAAGTAACTGATCGGGCTGGCGATAATGGTAACTTTATGACCTTTTTTGACCAGATGTGTGGCTAGTTCGAAGTGGCGCGTTCCGCCAGCTTCATTTAATGATGCAAATGCCTGATGGATAAGCAAAATATGCACAAGATGATTTTACACGGGATTTTCACGATTGATTGGGATGGATGATAAAGTGAGTAACCAATTTACAAGGTGGGCGAAATTGAAACTGATAACGCAATGCAAGAGCAGGTTCTTTGTAATTATAGGTAGGAGAATACCATCCGTAAATAATTTTTGTCTTACGTTTTAACAATAATGATTTTCCGGCACGGATAAGGTCGATATCTGGCTTATTCAGGATTTCACCTTCATTGATTTTAAAAGATAAATAATATGATCCAAAAGGTGCTTTTATCTCAATGGTTTGATCTGCTATTTGCCAAGACCAATCTGGCAACAACCAATGCAGACAGGCATGGTGTGTGCTGACATGATTTGCATAAGGCATTAGGAAATCCTCAACCTGCCATTCATTCTCAGCAAGCAGAGTTACCCTTCTGCGATGAATAACACCTGATCTATGATAGCCGTTGTGTTCCCCAGTAAGTGAATTGATTCTAAATTTGGTTTCTTGAACCTTGTGGGCTTGAGCCCAATCTAACCAAAGAAATTTACCAGCACGGAACATTTGATCCTGATCATCAATCGTGATGGTGTTATGCACACTAGTACCTGCGAGTGTGTTTTCCCAATCGGGTGGTGAGTTATAAAGATAGGTCCCTGCATCAAGGGTCAGGGGGTAATTATCGAACCAGATATCAACATGCAATTGGTCAGCATGTGCTGGGCGGGAGGTGAATTTTGCAATACGCAAAAATAGGTAATTATGTTCACTCCCAATACGGTAAACATTAGATTTTTCTGGAGGTAAAGGCTTTACACGAGAGTTATGTTTGCTTCTTAAATTGAGCCAAATAGGTAATTCATCCCAGTTACCCGCAGGGAAAGTTGAACCTCGAAGAAATGCCAAGCTGGCAGCTTGTGCCACAGGACGGTGGTCTTGGTAATCAGTCTGACTGGAAGGAAAAAGGTTAGAACCATCATTATGTCCGAGGTTAGGTGCGAGTCCTGATTCTGGGTGAATATGGGCTAAATACCAATGGCAAGCCTTTGCAAGTTTAGTAAGGGTTTTCTCTGGAAATGGCTCATTTGCCTGGCTGGACAACAAATTCATCCACAGCGCTAGCTGCAATAACATGCGATGATAATTCATACTATGTTGCACATAAAGACCATGTTCGTCGATTTGTGCTTGAATTGCACGGTGAAACCACTTCCATCCCGTTTTATGCCATTGTTCTGCTTCTGGGATTCCATGCAATACCATGCTGGCAGTATACAGTCCGACCGCTTCACTAATGAGATGATTGTTATTTTGAGCCCTAGCGTACCAAAGTGTAGGAAGGATTCGTCTTGCGTGCATATAAATGCAGGATAGCAGTAACAGTTGCTGATTTTCAGTTGTGAATGTATTTTCATAGAAAAAAGAGCCGGCGATTGACAATTGAATTAACCTCAAAGCTACTTCCTGTGCAGAAATCCAATTTAATCCAAGATTAAATGGATTTCCCGCGATGAAATTCTCCAGATTTGCCCAGAAGCATTCAATATATTTTGCATCCGCAGATATGAGGAATGCTCTAATCAGTGGAAATACCCAGGTAAATCTTGCAGGTTCCCACAATAGTTTAATGTCAGATTGGGGAAGGATTGAGTGATTTAATTCATAGTCTGTCCAATGGTAAGGTTCTTTTTCTGGACAAAGCTCTAGATTAACTGTTGGACCCCCAAATAACCTCACCCGATTATGAATAATTTCCTCGGCTTCGGTAAGAATGTTTTTATTATGTATGGAAAACCACGTTCTCAATTCATTTTGAACCACTGGTTGAATTGGCCATTGGACCTTTAACGTGTTAAACCACTCGGCTGGCAGGATAAATTGGTAAGGAGTAGCGCGGCGGAATGATCCAGTACGTAAACCAAGTTGATATATACCATAATTGATGCTTGGTAGGAAACCCAATTGAGTAATGGTTTTAATTGCCCTGGTCCAACGATTCATTTCATTGTGGTTTATGGGATATCAATGGTCATTCCAGTATTAATCGCTTGCAACGCCGCTATAGTAGCACGTGATACACCAATTATCTGATCGTAGGGAATTGGAGGCTGACCGCCGGTTTGTATGGCGTTAAGAAATGCTTCCCAGGAGGCGCGATGACCTTTATCTTGATAGAAGCGAGAAATTTTTGTTTGCTTTTGATTATTCTGGAAAGTGATCATTCTGCGGAAATCATCGATAATACTAACCTTTCCTCCGCAGAAGACTTCAAGGTATTCTTTGTTGAGTCTATTATTTCCGTTAGCTAGGTAGCTAATTGTACCGATTGAGCCATCGGAAAATTCCAGATTAATGACAACGTTGTCCTGATGATATTTCCCCATATCAGGCAAAGGCAGAGCAGTTATTCTTCGTGGTGTTTCACCGACTAAAAAGGTGATGAAATCAATAAAATGGCATCCTTCCCCGATAATCCGACCACCACCTTGATCAGGATCATGTAACCAGTGATTGGATGGCAAATACCCAGCATTGATGCGGAAGTATGCATAGAGCGGTTCAGAACGTTCGTGGAAAAATTGATAAAGGGATTGACCGAAGGCAGAGAATCGGCGGTTAAACCCGACCATTAATAAAGGGGTATTTTTCTTTGAAAGCACCTTTTCAATATCTATCACTTCTTTGGTGTGTAGAGCGAGGGGTTTCTCACAAAATACATGTTTTCCATTTTGCAGGCATTCGATTACTTGCCGCGCATGCTGGTTATGACGGGTAAGTATCGCAACTGTGTTAATTTTTTTATTCTTAATCACTTCATTTTCTGAAGAAGCCGCATAGGAAAACTGATATCTCTGTGCTGCGTGCTGAGCAGTACTTCCTGAGGCTGATGTGATTGTATGAAAATTTATCTTGCCCACACGTTTAATCATAGGAAGGAAGACTGCCTTTGCATAGTTACCAGCACCAAGAACACCCAGGTAAATGTCACTGCTGGTTAGATGGGTGTTTTGAGTTTGTATTTTTACTCGTGTCTCTGGTTTCTCTGTTTCTTGAGTAGGATAAGTCAGGACCACACCCAAGAAATCATCAGATTTTTTACCGGTAATTAAGTCATAAGCCTCAGTTGCCTGTTCGATTGGAAATCGATGAGTGATCAATTGGTTGACGGTAATTTTTCCCGAAGCCAATAAATCTAAAAAACTTTCCAGGTTGCGACCTTCTGTCCAACGCACATACCCCACTGGATAATCTATTCCATCTTCTTCATAGGTTTTGTCGTATCTGCCTGGACCTGAAGAGCGCGATACTTGAAAGAATATTTCCTTTTCATAGTATGGTTTGCGTGGCAAGTTAAGCCCAACTGAGCCAATAGATATCACGTGCCCCCGATCACGCACTAATTTTCCAGCTAATTCCACAGTATCACTTTCTGGAGTATCTGCACAAATTAAAACAGCATCAAAGCCCCTACCTCTTGTGAGTGATATTCCCATTTTTTCGGAAGATTTGTTTAAATCGCAACGGAACCCTAAGTCACGAGAACGGTTTACCCGTTTTTGGTTAAGATCAAGACCATATACTATGCAACCAGCTGCCTGGGCAATCTTGGCTGTAATTAAACCAAGTAGTCCCATTCCGATAATGGCTACTGATTCTCCAACCTGAAGATTGGCTAAACGGAAGCCATTCAGTGCAATTGCACCTAAAGTGGCGAACGCACCACTCTCAAAATCCACGTTTTGTGGTAAGTGTGCCATCAGGTTTTGAGGAACAACTACATATTCAGCATGAACTGCATATCCTCCTCCAGCACATACAACCCGGTCACCAGGTTTAAATCCCTTGAGGTTTTCCCCGCAAGAGAGAATAGTTCCTGCGCAGGAATAGCCAAGTGCCATCGGTTGATCCAGTTTGTTTAGGGTTCTTTCGATAGTTGAAATAACTCCTTCTTTGTGGATTTTGTCGATGACCTGCTTCGCTAAATCAGGGCGTGCGCGGACTTTATTAATGATGTTTTTTTCTGCAAATTCAACGAGCATACGTTCAGTTCCAGAGGAGAGAAGTGAAACCCTTGTGCGTACGAGAGCAGTTTTGGGCTTTATTTGTGGTACAGGAACATCAACAACCTTGGTTGTTCCATTATGTATATATTGAAGTATTTGTTTCATTTGATGCTTTTACTCCATAAGGTGGTCATATTTCTTAAAAAAAATATCATGTATTGATTGTAAAGCAATTTTTTGCTGTACAAATATAAAAAAACCGGACAGGATTACTGCCCGGTTTTATTTGACGAATCTAACTTTTATAATTTGGATTTCTTTTTATTTGTTTTTTTACTTAATATTGGTAAGGTTTCTAGAAGGAGATTCTGGGACTGGTTTTGTTATCTCTTTTATTGCCACTGGAGCTCCAAAACGAGAGAGAAATAATCCTCCCAGACCTGTTATCCCCAAACAGAAGGTTATGGTCCAGCCAATACATGGCAACCAGTTAAGCATTGAGGTTGTTAATCCAAAAAGCATGGATCCCATGAAAGCTTGAAGTTCTTCAGGCCATTTTGTGTGAAACCAGTATTGTAAAACTTTACCAGTTAATGAACCCATTACAATCCAGCCTAAACATGTAAGTAGAACTCCAATAATAATCAACAGAATCCCTACTGGCGCAAAGCAAAAAGTCAGTATCAGGATCAGACCAGCTAAAGGAAAAATCATTGCACCCAATATACCAAAAATCCAGGATACGACGGGTTGTTTCTGTACTGCAGTGACCATATTTGATAAACGTCTTTTCATTGACAGACTAGCGATGACTGAAAATGTGCTGTAGATAATAACAAGAGCCAATTGTAAGCCGATCCATTTTTGTGGCTGAAGTACCTGGGTCAAAAAATTGATAAACTTGTTAAATGGCTGAGCGGGAAAACGGGGAAATGTAAAAGTATTGATTTCACCTGATATCTGGGCACCGTTATCCACTAATGCTTTATTAAAATATTGATTGATATCACCTTTTATGATTGCGTTTTTATAAATGTGTGAAATGCCAGCAAAGGTATTGATTGTCCCTTCGATAGTTCCATATACATCCAATGTCCCACCTAATAAGGATATATCACCTTTGAGCAGGGCATTTTTATCAATGACCAGACTGGCACCGATACCAACAATGTTACCTTCGAGTGTATCATTGCTGCTCAATAAAAAGTAGTTGCCAATTACTAATTGATCGCCTATGATTTTGCCATGTGAGGTTTGCGGTTGAAAAGGTCCGCTAACAGTGCATGAGGTAAAAATTAGACCGATGGAAATAATGATGAATAGTTCAATCTTCGATGATAATCTCATAGGCGTGATACTCCTTATTGGATAACCTATGCCATACTGTAAAAATGATTGTGACTAGGAAAGCGAAAAAAATCCCTAAAACGATTACACCTGCGAAGATAGGAATGGTAGGCGTTTGATTTAAGAGATCGCCAATATTAGATAACCCTTTTGTTATGAATACAAGGAGGTTTGTAATAACACTTAATCCTGCGGCGATCCAATGTAAGATCAAGTTATTACGAATTATGTACAATAGGTTGGCAAGTAATCCAATCATAATTAAAAAGGCAAGTCTGTTTCTTGTTTGCCGCGCGTGCTCTCGTTCTTCCCTAACAGGTAACGAACTTTTCCAACGGTTTGTGAAACCTGCGGATGGGATCTGGAGATGAGAGTTGTTTAAGAGTTGCTTGGTTGCCAACCATGTAAGATAGTACTTTTTACAATGTTGGCATGTTTCTAGGTGTGCTTTCAATGCCTTCTTGTGTTTGAGGGGCAGGGGTTGTTCAGTAATTATCCATGTTTTATATTGGTTGTGTCTCATGCTGTCTCCTGTTTATTGGAGGACTAGGTTGTTTCATTATAATTTCTGCAATGTGTAACCGGGCGCGGTGTAAACGGCTTTTCGTTGCGCCTTTTGAAATCCCTAGGATGGTACAGATTTGTTCCTCTGAGAATTCATAAAAATAGCGAAGAATTAAAGCTGCGCGGTCAGTTGGGTTTAACATCTGTAGATATTGTTGTATTTTTTCTCCCTCTTCTTTTTTTATAGTCATTGATTCCGGGCTTGGTGAAGAATCGGGAGCTCCAGTTTCTGTTTCCAAAAGTTTATCCAGGTCAAAAGTTGGTAGCTTTCTTCGTCTCTGTTGGTCGATGCAATAATGGGCGGCAATGGAAAGCAGCCAGGTGGCAAATGGACGTTTGAAATCGTAGCGCTGAAGATTACGATAGGCACGCCAGAATGTTTCTTGCGCGGCGTCTTCGGCTGCCTGTGGATTGCCCAACATGCGATAGCATAGGTTATAAACAGGCACTTGGTACTCCTCAACCACTTCTGTGAATGCATCCTTATCACCTTGCAGCACATTTTGCAGTGATTTTGCTACGTCAATGCTCAAGGTCGACCTGTACTATATGTTTCATACACATATACGCATATCATGAATGTTTAGTTTTGTTATTAGCAATAGATTCTATCATTTTGCCAGCAGGAATTTTATTTACAGTTTCTGAATAACAATAGATTGATTAAGGAAAAATCATTGTCGATTTATGAAGTGTCTAAACGGGTTAATCCATTTTCAATCGCATTACTCAGGGCTTTATGGTACTCTGCTTGAGTTATGCTGCGATTGATTAAAGGGTAATCACAAGCATGATATTCTGGTCGATATTGATCCATTAGATTTAAGTAAGTTTGTGTAGATATCTCTTCAGCCAGGAATTTGATTATCTGCTCACTGCCAGCAATACCTGATGGCAGCACCAAATGTCGGACTAATAGACCATGTAATGCAATCCCGTGCTCATCCTGAACAAGGTCACCTACCTGTTTGTGCATTTCTTTAACTGCAGCACGATTAGTCTGAGGGTAATGTGGAATTTTGGAATACAATTGCGCGATAGATTCATCTGCATATTTCATATCCGGCATATAGATATCCACAATCCCATCCAATAGACGCAAGGTCTGGAGGGAATCATAGCCACCTGTGTTGTACACAAGGGGAAGGCGAAGACCCTCATCTATAGCGATAGGCAGTGCAGAGAGGATCTGTGGCACAACGTGAGTGGGTGACACAAGATTAATATTATGACACCCTAATTCCTGCAGAGTGAGCATCATCTCGGCTAATTCACTTGAACCTACTTCTTTGCCACTATCCATCTGACTGATGTCATAATTCTGACAATAGACACAGTGCAGATTGCATCGTGAAAAGAATATCGTTCCTGAACCACGCCAGCCGCTGATTGGTTTTTCTTCACCATGATGAGAAAAAAAACTGGAAACACGTGCAAGTGTGCCGCTAAAGCATTGACCTTTTTCTCCCCTAGTGCGATCGACCCTACATTGCCAACCACACAGAGTGCACTCTTTTAGTATAGTTAGTGCCTGTTCTATTCGGAAAATTAGTTCACCACAACGCGAAAGGTTCAGATATAATGGGTAGAGCTTGTCCATTGAATTCTGTTGATGAGAAAAATATTATTATTATTTCTTTAACTACAAATAGTATTGATTATTTTAACAGGGTATATTGACCACTGAAATAAGTAGGGTTTAGAAAAAGTAGGTAGCTTGAAACTTAATTAAAAACCACTTCTTCTTTCCCCGCCAGTTTATCCTGTATGCGTTGAATCACAGTATCGAGATGCTTGGGTTTATGGACGAAATCCAGGTCATCGGTCCGTATGGTAAGGATGGGGCAGACATCAAAGGTACGAATCCAATCCTCATAGAAGGATTCAAGGAGTGAAAGGTATTCTGCAGTGATGCCGCTTTCAATATCCCTTCCGCGCTGGTGGATGCGCTGCATTAGAACTTCAACTGGACATTTTAGATATATCAACATGGATGGAATTGGTAGGGTACTCACTAATAGGTCGAATACGTCCAAGAAAGTGTGATAATCCAGTTCGCTCAGGTTACCCATGGCATTCAATGCTCGGGCAAAGATGAATGCATCTTCGTAAATAGAGCGGTCGATAATCGCGTTGCGTGGGTCTTTTGCCATTTCCAAATGTTGTCGGGCTCGGTGACCCAGGAAGAAAACCTGTAAATGAAAAGACCAAGTCTTCATATCCTGGTAAAAGTGTGGCAGGTAGGGATTATCAGCAACTGATTCGAACGCTGTCCGCCAACCAAGACGCTGACCTAGGCGTTCCGTGAGTGATGTTTTGCCCGAACCAATGTTGCCAGCAACAAGAATGAATTTTTTCGCCATGCTCCCAACTTATCAATAATTATTTTATTACTAGATGATATCTAACATTCACTGTAACCGCAACCATAGCACTTCCGACAACCCTCTTCATTCACCATAGATGCCTGTCCGCATTCGGGGCACAGGTCGCCTATTTTGAGAATATATTGGTCGCGTTGTTGCTCCCAAGGTTCAGCTGCGATTGTCCCTGACTCGTCCTCCTGTTCAGAGAGATGATTTACGCGTGTTGGTTCACCGTTGGATAAACGCGCCAGACGGTTTTCCATATATTCGGCAAGTACCTGAGCGACCCCATCCGGCATAGAACGTACACGATGTGGTCCAAAGCCCATTGGTCGACCTCCCCCCAGCCCAGAAAGTTGTCGCCATACTTCGTGCAATCGCTGACTTGGTTCAATAGGTGAAGATATGCGCAACAGAAGTGAGATTAATCGAGCAATGGCTTCAGAATCGGCTGCGACATCTGAGCCTGCCTTAGCAGTATTGATGAAAACTTCAAAAGGTTGTTGACTCCCATTTTCATTAATAGTGATAAATGTCTTTCCCACTGGGGTTTCGATACCATAGGTTAAACCAGGCAAATAACGTGGACGGGGTTTTTTTGCTTCAGTCCATGTCATAGATTGATTTTCTGATTCGATCATCCACACTGGTGCAGGCTTTGGAATAAAACTAGCTTCATCTTTTTTTTCTTTCTGTTTTGCACCAGCGAATGTTTCCAATACTTCTTTTTCACGTGAGCCCGTTATATATACAGTAATCCCTTTACATCCCAATTTCCAGGCAAGCAGGAAAGCATGAGCGACATCATCTTCAGTAGCGTTAGGTGGAAAATTGATGGTTTTGGACAAACTGTTATCCACAAATGCCTGCATAGCTGCCTGCATACGCACATGCTCTTCAGCGCTGATATCCTGTGATACCACAAAAACATTACGAATATCTTCAGGTAATTCCTTAATATTTTGGCAGGTACCTTCCTGTATCACCTGTTCTATTAAGGACTGACGTTTTTGTTCTGGAATTTTGTAGTCAATTAGTGCTTTTTCAAAAGCAGGACTAATATAGGTGAGAGTGAGATCCTTACCATTGTCATTGACATGTCGGATATATGCCAGAGCAAAAATGGGTTCACAACCATAACCTTCACAACCTGCAATGGTACCTATCGTTCCTGTGGGGGCGACTGTGGTTTGTGCAGCATTCCGTATTCCATAGGTACGTATTTGCTTTTCCACCGACTCCCAATCCAGATCAGGTCTTCCCCAATCCTGTTGGAATGATTGCAGGGGATTAGGGGGTTGCCATGTGAAGTTATGTGGATCATATATACTGCCTTTGATTGCGGGGAATGGTCCTCTCTTTTTTGCGATTTCTACACTGGTTAACATGGCATGATAACGGATGAATTCAAATATCTGCGCAGCAAATTCCTGTCCTTGTTCAGATCCATAACGGATGCCTACATGCAGCATTAAATCTGCTAACCCCATGATGCCTAAACCAATCCGACGTGCGCGAAGC
>Ga0067045_1002686_pt1 | contig 56585 bp, 49 predicted proteins | sample TerdegcTABiofilm_FD_59184 | JGI IMG/M metagenome (GOLD analysis project Ga0067045, IMG submission 59184) | Combined Assembly of (Gp0054472, Gp0054536) Wastewater bioreactor microbial communities from Singapore -Terephthalate degrading...
AGTATGGAATAGAAGTTATAACCCAAGAAGAAAGCTATACATCAAAATGTGATGCCCTGGCATATGAAGAAATAGGTAGGCAGGAAGACTATAAAGGTAAAAGAATAAGCCGAGGACTGTTCCTATCTTCAACAGGAAAAATCATAAATGCGGATGTCAATGGAGTTCTAAATATCTTGCGAAAATGTAAAGGCGAATTGTCCATAAAGGGAATAGTCAATAGGGGTTGTGTGTACCAGCCCAAAAGAATAAGGGTCTAGAAGATCAAACTTCTTTTGAAGTTCCCACCTCTAAGCGAAAGCGTAGGTGGCGAGTAGTTCACCGGCAGGGTTCCATCCTATGTGTTCTTCCTGGTTTCTGTTGCAGGGGTTTATGCGCTGCTGCTTGTATGGCCGAGGGCATACTTTATGCCCGGGGAAGGTATGGCTTTTGCCGCTGGAGATAATAAGGGCGGTTGTGTGCCGGATGCAAATATTGGCAGTGAATAGGGGATATGTCCTATGACGCTGTGCGGGATATAGAAAAATTTTCAACGGGTACTGGACATGAAGGTGAGCCGGTGTTATAATCTCATCTTTGACAGTTGATGAATATAAAAAGCTTGGGAAGCCTTGATTTGCAAGGAGTTCCAAGCTTTTATCGGTTTTGAAAAAGTGAGTAATTTTTTTATTTTTTTGTTTCTTTAAAAATTTTTTTCATATGGCTTGTATTTACAATCTGATAGTCTGTACGGAAGCCAAAAGCTTCGTGTAAAGCATCGGTAAAATCTGTTCTTGTGTATGTAGGTATGTAGCCTTCGCCTTTTACTTCATAAAAATTCATATCTTTTAATCCTCTAATAATTTCATAGCAGGTAAATTTTTCATTAAGCTTCTTTTCCAAAAGTCTATAAATAATTAGTGAAATAAAGCAAGTAGTGAAATGTGCTTCTATTCTGTCATCATTACTTAAGTACACAGGTCTTGCCTTGAACTCGCTTTTCATAATTCTAAAACACTCTTCAATTTCCCAGCGCCTATTGTTTATTTTGATTATTTCAGAAGCATTATCGTCAAGGTTTGTACACACAGCATAAAAACCATCAAAGGCTTCTTCTTTCAAGATAAGTTCTGAATTAATACTGAATATTTCTTTTTCAGCAATTTCTCCATCGGGGGTGCAATTTGTTTTTTTGATAAATCTTTTGTAATCATTCTGATTGCATTTCTTTATTTTTGTAGGGTTGGTATCAATTGTTTTTTGTGCACGCTCTATTTGTGAGTTACGGATTTTACGTTGGTAATCTCTGTATTTGATTGAGTATGTTACAATGATTTTTTGTTCCAGACCGTTTTCATTAATCCAACGTTCCTTGTAAAAAATTTTGTTTTTATCTTTTTCTTCATCAAGCTTGGAGATATCATAAGTTTTTACATCGTTAGAGAGATGCCATCCGCTTGGATCAAGTGCCCATTTTTTAAGGTATTCTTTTAGTTTCTTAATTGATTGAGTTGTAATAAATGCCCGTTCATCCTTATTGTTAAATTTTCTATTATCTTCAGAAGCCAGCCCTGCATCAGTACATACAATAAATTTAGAAAGATCAAAATCAGATAAAATCTTTTCTTCTAACGGCTTTAATGTTAGCTGTTCATTTGTGTTTCCTCTGTTAATACTAAAAGCAAGAGGAATACCGTCTCCATCCATAAATAGACCCATTTGAACGATTGGGTTTGGCCTGTGTTCTTTTGACGGGCCATATTGTTTAATTCCATCTTCTTGTTCTATTTCGAAAAAATAATTGGTGCAGTCATAATAAAGCACGCCGGTATTTCTCTTGGAAATTTTCAAACTATTATCATACAAGGAAGATTGTATAAAATCAGTTTCCTTAGCAAGGATTTCAAGTGCTCTGTAAATTTGGTGCAAATCAAAATTCGGTTGCTCAATAAACTTTGTAGAAAGCTGGTACGTTGCAAGTTTTGAAGAAGGGAAGATAACTCTGCCGTAAATCAGCCTGGAAAGGATTGAATTCAAATCAAAATCGAATTTATACTTTTGTGATATTTCTTTGCAAATCTTATGCAGCCCGAGCGTATAATATATTTTTTGAAGAAAAAGATAACCGCCATTGAAAGAGCGTTGCTCATCTTTTGTAATCACCTTGGATGGTGAATACTTAAGCAACACATCACGTTTTTCTTCTTTCTCTTTTTGATTTAGTTCTTCAATATATTTTTTTGCCCATTCAATGGGATCTTGGCCGTTTAGCTTTTTTTCTAATTCTGCAATAGTTCCTAGTTTTTCTACAATCTTTGTTGAATGCTTTTTGTTTTCGTAGGTAGATTTAATAACATAAAGGGATGTAGAGTTTTTAGATTTAGACATTCCTAATCGCATAACAAATTCCTCCAATCCCTTATATTATAACATAATACTCAATATTAAATTAGAAAATTTGACAAAAAAATAAGCCTTTTTCAAGGCTTTGCGGCTATTTGTTATATATGGAACTGTCAAAAACCCGAATAGGGGATATGTCCTATGACGCTGTGCGGGATATAGAAAAATTTTCAACGGGTACTGGACATGAAGGTGAGCCGGTGTTATAATCCCATAGAAAATGTAAATTGTCTCCTTTAAGCAGGTCCCGTGAGGCCGATAAGGAATGAGCGAATGTATAGAGCGAGGTTAATTATGTCATTACATGCTTCCTGTCGGCGACAGGAAGCTTTTTGGTTATAACTAAGAGGAAGGTGGGTGTTCGGAATGAACGTGAAGGCAAAGATTATGGATGAGACGGCCATCAACCGGGCGATTACCCGGGTTTCACATGAGATACTTGAAAGAAACAAAGGCGTTGATGATCTGGTTCTTGTGGGTATCAGGACCAGGGGTCTGCCCCTTGCCAAAAGAATCGCCTCCAAGATTAAAGAGATCGAAGGTGTGGACCTTCCCATCGGAGTCCTGGATATTACCCTGTACAGGGACGACCTGAGCACGATCGCCAAGCTTCCGGTGGTAAACGGTACACAGATAGACTTTGACATTAACGGCAGAAAACTGGTTCTAATAGATGATGTGCTGTATACCGGTAGGACTGTCAGGGCAGCGCTTGACGCAATAGTGGATATAGGAAGGCCGTCCAGTATACAGCTGATGGTTCTGGTTGACAGGGGTCACAGGGAACTTCCGATCAGAGCCGATTACGTCGGTAAAAACGTCCCCACATCCAACAGGGAGATTATCAAGGTAAACCTTGAGGAAGTGGACGGCGAAAATTCGGTTCTGATAGTAGAAATGGAGTAACGCAGACTGCCTTTAATTTGGTACGGAGAGGCCGAAAAGGGAGGGATTGCAATGTTTGCACAAACGGTTGTATATCAAGAATACGTTTTTGGATAGGGAGCCACTGCCACTTGCTGTAATCAGCAGGTGCGGTTGCTCTTTTTTATTGTACTACGGAAAGGGGACACACTGTCTATCAGTTGCCAGAGTATAGTTACCAGTTACCAGATGACAGATGACCAGACGTCAGGGCAAGTCTATAGGGTAAAATCTAAAGGCCTAGCCCGGATACCTGTGATCTGTGAACTGTGATCTACCAACTATGAAGGAATATCCCCGATGATAACGGAGGTGTGAGTATGAAGATAAAAAATCTTTTAGGGATTAGAGAGTTGGAAAGCGAGGATATTATTCAGATACTGGATACCGCAGCGCTTATGAAACCGATAATGGAAACCAAGAACAAAAAAACAAACTACCTGCAGGGTAAGATACTGGTTACCCTATTCTACGAGCCGAGCACCAGGACAAGGGTCTCCTTTGAACTCGCCGCCAAGTACCTCGGCGCCACCACCACGAATATTTCAACCTCAACCAGCAGCGTGGTCAAGGGAGAAACCCTTATAGACACAGCGAGGACGCTGCAGGCGATGGGAGTGGACATAGTGGTTATGCGGCACCCTATGACCGCATCCCACAGGCTGCTGGAAAGACACCTGGACGCAACTATCATCAATGCCGGAGACGGTATAAACGAACATCCCACCCAGGCGCTTCTCGATATATTTACAATGAGGCAGTACAAACAGAGGATAAAGGGATTGAAGGTGGTAATCGCAGGGGATATACTGCACAGCCGCGTTGCCCGGAGCAACATATGGGGGCTCACAAAGCTGGGGGCAAAGGTTGCCGTTGCAGGGCCGTCAACTCTGATACCGCGGGATATTGAAAAGCTCGGCGTAGAAGTATACAACAACGTCAGGGATGCTGCGGTGGATGCGGATGTGGTAATGGCTTTGAGGGTACAGCTGGAAAGACAGAAAAGCGGGCTGTTCCCATCCCTGAGAGAATACAGCATGTACTTCGGGATAGACGAAAGCGTCCTTGAAGTGGCAAAGGATGACGTGCTGGTGATGCATCCCGGACCGGTAAACAGGGGTGTAGAGCTGCCCAGCAGTATAATGGATGCGTCGAATTCGGCCATCGAGGAACAGGTAACAAACGGTGTTGCGGTAAGGATGGCCTTACTGTATCTACTTACAAGGGGAGGGGATATATAATGGAAAAGCTTTTGATAAAAGGCGGCAGGGTAGTCGACCCGTCAAGCAGTACCGATGCGGTTTTGGACGTACTCGTAGAGGGTAATAAAATTGTACTCATAGGAAAGGATATAGAAGGTGAAGGTTTCCAGGTGGTTGACGCTGGAGGAAAGCTGGTTTTCCCGGGGCTTGTGGATATGCACGTGCATTTAAGGGAGCCGGGGCAGGAGCATAAGGAAACCATCGAAAGCGGTACCAGGAGCGCGGCTGCCGGGGGATTTACTACTATAGCCTGTATGCCCAACACCGACCCCGTAATAGATACTCCGGCAATGGTTGAGTATATTAAACTAAAGGCAGAAAAGGCCGGGTATGTAAAGGTCAAACCGGTTGCTGCCATAACAAAGGGCCTCAAAGGGGAAGAGCTGTCCCCGATAGGAGAGCTGGTACAGTATGGGGCCGTTGCGTTTTCCGATGACGGCAGACCGGTGATGAACAGCAGAGTCATGAGAAGGGCTATGGAATACTCGTCCATGTGGGATGTGCCGATAATATCCCATTGCGAGGATACCGATTTGAGCGGCGACGGCCATATGAACGAGGGAGAGATGTCAACCGTCCTTGGAATGCGCGGAATACCTGCGATTGCAGAGGAGGTTATGGTAGCCCGGGATATAGCGATAGCCAGGTTTACAGGAGCAAGGGTTCATATTGCCCACGTAAGCACCGCCGGATCGGTGGAACTGGTCAGGAGGGCTAAGGCAGAGGGGGTAAGGGTAACCGCAGAAGCGACACCCCACCATTTCAGCCTGACCGACAGGGATGTGGACGGTTACAGCACTAACACAAAGGTAAATCCGCCCCTAAGGACGTATGAAGACGTTGAGGCGGTTAAGCAGGGCCTGAGGGACGGCACCATTGACGCGATTGCGACCGACCATGCCCCGCATCACAGGGATGACAAGGAAGTTGAGTATGCCGTAGCAGCCTTCGGGATATCGGGTCTGGAAACTGCCCTGTCCCTGGCTGTCACCAACCTTCTGAACAGCGGGATTCTAACTCCGATACAGCTGGCGGAACGCATGAGCACAGCCCCCGCCAGGATACTGGGGATAGAGGCAGGCTGTCTGAAGGAAGGCGGAACGGCCGATATCACTGTAATAGACCCCGATATAGAGTATGTTGTGGATGTGAACGCTTTTAAATCGAAGGGCAAGAACTCACCCTTCGACGGGATGAGCGTGAGGGGAAAAGCTGTATATACCATAGTAGACGGTATTATAAAAAACATTTAACAAAATGCTTGAATATATATACACACCAATGTATAATTATAATAATAGATTTAAGACCCCGGAAAAGGGGGAGGTAAAATGTTTGCCGACCGTTTGTTTAGCAAGATAAAACAAAGGAATAATCCTTCGGTCCTCGGGCTGGATCCCAGGCCGGAATTAATACCGAGGTGCCTGAGGCAGGGCAGCGGGGCAACCGAGGAGAGCATCGCCCTCTCGGTGAAAAGGTTTAACCGGGCTTTGATAGATGCCCTGGAGGATATAATCCCGGCGGTAAAACCGCAGGTTGCTTTCTATGAAGCGTTGGGCATCGAAGGGCTCAAGGCGTACAGGGATACTATAGAATATGCACAGGATAAAGGATTGATTGTAATCGGAGATATAAAGAGGGGCGACATTGCTTCAACGGCGGAGGCATACAGAGACGCCCACTTCAGAGGATATTTCAAATGCGATGCGGTTACACTGAATCCGTTTTTGGGATACGACTCGCTGAAGCCTTTTATAGAAGCCTGTAAGGAAGAGGGTAAGGGAGTATTCATACTGGTGAAGACATCCAATCCCTCCTCGGGAGAATTCCAGAACCTGATAGTGGATAATGAATATTTATACATGAAACTTGCAAAAAAGGTAGCGGAGTGGGGAAGAGATATCATCGGCGAACACGGATACAGTTCGGTGGGAGCGGTCGTCGGAGCCACGTACCCGGAGGAATTGAAGGCGCTCAGAGCTGTAATGCCGGATACGCCCATCCTTGTCCCGGGATACGGAGCCCAGGGCGGAACCGCCGGGGATGTGGTCCACGCCTTCAATAGAGACGGGTTGGGGGCGGTGGTAAATTCCTCAAGAAAGATTATGGGAGCATATTTGAACGCCGGGGGAAACGACGGGATAACGGTTGAGGAATTCAAGGAATACGCCCGGAGAGAGGCCCTGGATATGAAGCAGGATATAACCGATGAGATTGAAAAGTCAAAGAATATGAGTATAAGGAAGGATGGTTAAAGTGAAAGCATATCTCGTACTTGAAGACGGCAGCGTATTTGAAGGCAAGGCTTTCGGGGAAACCGGCGAGACGGTCGGGGAGGTTGTGTTCAATACCGGAATGACCGGATACCAGGAGATTCTCACCGATCCTTCCTATGAAGGCCAGATAGTGGTGATGACCTATCCGCTGATAGGTAACTACGGAGTAAATGACGGTCACAGCGAGTCGATCAAGCCCAGGGTGAAGGGTTTTGTTGTGAGGGAATTCTACAGGGATGCGATCGGCTGGCAAAATGGTGAAGATATTGAGAAGTACTTGAAAAAATACGGCATTATGGGTATTGAGGATGTGGATACCCGGGCGCTCACAAAGATTATCCGCGATAAGGGTACTATGCGGGGCGTAATAACAACCGAGAACCATTTTGATAAGGGTAAGGCCATCAGTCGCCTGAAAGGGTTTGATAATACCAACGCCGTGGAAAGGGTTACAACGGATGAGGTTTATTATGTAAAACCAAGATGCCTCAACGTTGCGGTTATGGATTTCGGGGTTAAGAAAAGCATTATAAATTCGCTGAGCAGCAGGTACTGTAACGTGAATGTCTTTCCTGCCTTTGCAACACCGAAACAGATACTCAGCCTTAATCCCGACGGCATAGTCCTGTCGAACGGCCCAGGAGACCCCAAGGATATGATGGCTATCATTGAAAATATAAAGGAGTTGGCGGTCAAAAAGCCGGTCCTGGGCATCTGTCTGGGACACCAGATGCTGGCCCTGGCGCTTGGGGGAAACACCAGCAAGATGAAATACGGCCATAGGGGATGCAACCACCCTGTTAAGGATATTGAAAGGGATAAGGTATACATTACATCCCAGAACCATGGATATGTTGTGGAAGCGGAAAGCTTGAACCCGGATAAGATTAAGGTAACGCACCTGAACATGAACGATGGCACCCTTGAGGGGTTCAGGCACAAACACCTGCCGATAATAAGCGTGCAGTTTCATCCCGAAGCGGCTCCGGGCCCGCAGGATACGCAGTACCTGTTCGATGGATTTATCGGCATGATGGAGAAGCACAGGAGGGAGAAGGAGTATAATTATGCCTAGGGATCAAAGGGTAAAGAAGGCGCTGGTAATAGGGTCCGGGCCCATTATAATAGGCCAGGCCGCAGAGTTTGACTATTCGGGGACCCAGGCCTGCCAGGCGCTTAAGGAAGAAGGAGTGGAAGTTGTACTTGTAAACAGCAACCCTGCCACCATAATGACCGACCAGCAGGTGGCAGACAGGGTTTACATAGAACCCCTTACTATAGATTTTGTTGAAAGGGTTATAGACAGAGAGAGGCCGGATAGCCTTCTAGCTACAATGGGAGGCCAGACCGGCCTGAATATTGCTATGGAGCTGGCAGAAAAAGGGATATTGGCGCGGTACGGCGTCAAGCTGATAGGTACGAGCATCAGTTCAATCACCATGGCGGAGGACAGGGAGCAGTTCAAGAAATTGATGGAAAGCATCGGCCAGCCGGTTGTGGAGAGCAGGATTGTAACCAAGGTGAGAGAGGGAGAAGAATTTGCAAGAGGTGTGGGCTATCCGGTGGTCGTCCGCCCGGCCTATACCCTGGGGGGTACGGGAGGGGGAATTGCGTATAACGAGCGGGAGCTGCGGGAAATACTCAAGCAGGGCCTGGGCTTGAGCCGCGCAGGACAGGCCATTGTGGAGAAGTCGATTATCGGATGGCGGGAAGTTGAATACGAAGTGATGCGGGATGGAAAGGGAAACTGCATAACGGTCTGCAATATGGAGAATATCGACCCCGTAGGCATTCATACCGGAGACAGCATAGTTATTGCGCCATCCCAAACCCTTACGGACAAACAGTATCAGATGCTGAGAACGGCTTCCCTCACAATAATTGCGGCCCTTGAAATCGAAGGCGGATGCAATATACAGTTTGCGCTGCATCCCCAGACCGACGATTACTATGTTATTGAGGTAAACCCGCGGGTGAGCCGGTCCAGCGCCCTTGCTTCCAAGGCGACTGGATACCCGATAGCAAAGGTGGCGGCAAAGATCGCAGTCGGGTACAGCCTGGAAGAAATAGAAAACAAGGTTACAGGCAAGACAAAGGCATGCTTTGAACCAACCCTCGACTATGTTGTCATCAAAATGCCCCGCTGGCCCTTCGACAAGTTTGTGGAAGGGGAAAGGCATCTTGGCACCAGGATGAAAGCTACAGGAGAGGTTATGTCCATTTCCAACACCTTCCAGGGGGCCCTGCTCAAAGCGATACGCTCGCTGGATATGGGCATCTACAGCCTGGATATCAAGAGACTCAGGGGGATGGACATAGAGACGATTAAGAAAAAGCTGAAAAAGGGCGATGATGAGCGGCTGTTCATCGTAGCCCAGGCCCTCAAAAAGGGGCTGAGCGTCGGGGAAGTCTGCGGCCTCACCGGCATACATCCTTATTTCATTTCAAAGATCAAAGAGATTGCTTTGTACGAGGAGTATCTGAGAGGAAAACGGTTGGAGGAACTTACACGGGATGATATACTTAAGGCTAAGAAGATGGGCTTTTCAGATAAGGCCATAGGGGAACTGACCGGCTCATCGGTGACGGAAGTATTCAGGTTCAGGGTGGATAAGGAGGTGCTCCCGGTCTATAAGATGGTTGACACCTGCGGCGCTGAATTTGAAGCGGTTTCTCCCTATTATTATTCCACCTATGACAGCGAGGATGAGACGCTGCCCGATGAAAACAGAAAGATTATGGTCATAGGGTCCGGGCCCATCAGGATAGGCCAGGGCATCGAGTTTGACTACTGCTCGGTGCACTGCGTGAAGGCCCTGTCAGGGATGGGTATCGAAACAATAATAGTTAACAACAACCCGGAGACGGTCAGCACGGATTTTGATATATCAGACCGGCTGTACTTTGAGCCGATAACCGAGGAGGACGTGCTGAATATCATATGGAAGGAAAAGCCTGAGGGGGTAATACTTCAGTTCGGCGGGCAGACATCGATAAAGCTGGCGGGGTTCATGGAGAAAATGGGCATCAAAGTGCTGGGCACCCAGCCAATGTATATCGACATGGCAGAGGACAGGAAGAAGATGGACAGACTCCTGGAAGAGCTGGAAATACCAAGGCCGGAGGGAATAGGCGTCAACAGCGTGCAGGAAGGTATCGCAGAGGGCGAAAGGCTGGGATATCCTCTTCTCATAAGGCCGTCGTACGTTTTAGGGGGCCAGGGGATGCAGATAGTGTATAATTCCCATGACCTGAAGGGCTACCTTGAATTCGTGTATACCTACCCCCAGAAGCATCCCGTGCTGATAGACCGGTATCTTGTGGGCAAAGAGGTTGAGGTTGACGCGATCTGCGACGGCAAGGATGTGCTGATCCCGGGGATCATGGAACACCTGGAAAGGGCGGGCGTGCATTCCGGAGACAGTATTTCCATCTATCCGCCGGTAAATCTGACTCAGCAGGTAAAGGATACGGTGGTTGACTATACCCGCAGGATTGCGCTTGCGATGAAGGTTCAGGGAATAATCAATATACAGTATGTTGTATTTGAGAACAGGGTATACGTAATAGAGGTGAACCCCCGGTCAAGCCGGACGGTACCCTATATAAGCAAGGTTACCGGGATACCGATGGTGGATATCGCTACCCGGACGGCCCTGGGGGAAAGTCTCAGCGATATGGGGATACAGGGGGGACTTTACCCGGAGGCATCCTTTGTCGCCGTCAAGGTACCGGTTTTTTCGATGGATAAGCTTCCGGATGTGGAGACCAGCCTGAGCCCAGAGATGAAATCGACCGGTGAGGTGCTCGGTATAGGAGAGAACCTGCTGCAGGCCCTGTACAAGGGGTTCATGGCTGCGGGTGTAAGGATACCCCAGGGAGGCAAGGTGCTTGCCTCGATTTCCAATGTGTGCAAGGAGGAATTCCTGCCAATAGCGAAGGAACTCTATGGTATGGGGTATGAGCTTGTGGGCACGCTGGGAACTTCAGAATTCCTGAACAGAGAGGGTATTCCGTGCGGCAGGGTCAACAAGATTGGAACGGGAAGTCCTGACATAATGGATAGGATGGACAGCGCAGAGTTTCAGCTTATAATAAACACGCCCACAAAGGGCAAGGATTCGAGGACCGATGGTTTCAAGATTAGAAGGAAGGCGGTGGAGAGTTCTATTACCTGCCTTACGTCGATAGATACCGCAAGGGCTTTGGTTGACGTCATGAAATACGTCAGCAGGCTTGAGGAAGTCAAAATCTTCCACCTGGGGGAGTTGAAGAATGAAGCTGGTAGATAAGTGTCTGATAGTCGAGAACAGCGAAATCCAGGAGAATATTTTCAGGATGAAAATTTTAAGTCCACAGATGTGCTCTATTGCCCGGGCCGGGCAGTTCCTGCACATAAAATGCGGCGGGAATAAGCACGCCCTGCTTAGAAGGCCTATCAGCCTGTCGTATAGGCTCGCCGGAGAGGATACCCTGGTTATCGTATACAGGGTGGAAGGCCAGGGTACGCAATTCCTGTCCGAGCAGAAACCGGGAGTAAAGATTGATGTTATGGGCCCCCTGGGCCGCGGCTTTGCTGTGGACCAGGAATACGGCAGGGTGGTGCTGGTAGGAGGAGGCATGGGTGTGGCGCCCCTGGCAGAGCTTGCAAGGGTGTACGGGAATAAGTGCACTGCTTTATTGGGTTATAGGAGCGAGCCTTTTCTCACCCGGGAAATAGGTGCTGAAGCGGGAAAACTTTTGGTTGCGACCGAGGACGGCAGTGAAGGGCACAGGGGTTTCGTGACAGACTTGCTTCCACGGGAATTATCGGAACAGACGATAGATTTGGTGTACTGCTGCGGACCCCGTCCCATGATGAAACGGGTTCTGGATATATGCCGCACCCATGGGGTGAGGTGCCAATTGTCACTGGAAGAGAGGATGGGGTGCGGTATAGGCGCTTGCCTTGTGTGCAGCTGCGCGACAAGGGACAAGAATGGAAACCCCGGATATTCAAGGGTATGCGTCGATGGGCCGGTGTTCTGGGATGATGAGGTGATGCTGGATGGATAATGTAAATCTGGAGGTGGATATTGCCGGGCTCAAGTTAAAAAACCCGGTTATTACCGCCTCCGGTACCTTCGGGTTTGGTAAGGAGTACGGAGAATTTTATGATATAAGCAGGCTGGGAGCCATTGTGGTCAAGGGTCTGACACTAAACCCGCGCCTGGGGAATCCGCCTCCTAGGGTTGCTGAGACACCTGCAGGGATGATAAACAGCGTTGGGCTTCAAAACCCTGGAGTTGACCGATTTCTGGAGGATGAACTTCCCGGGCTGCTGGACAAGGGTGTTTGCGTCATAGCAAATATAAACGGAAACACCATAGAGGACTACTGCCGGATGATGGAGAAGCTGGACCGGTCGGGGGTATCTGCGGTTGAGCTGAACCTGTCCTGCCCAAATGTCAAGGAAGGCGGGATGGCCTTCGGCGTAGAGCCGGAGATGGTTTGTGCGGCAACCAGGGAAGTGAGAACGGCCGGTGAGAAACCGCTCATAGTGAAGCTTTCACCCAACGTAAAGGATATCGTTGAGATAGCGCTGGCGGCTCAGGAGGGCGGGGCGGACGCCCTTTCGCTCATAAACACCCTGCTGGCCATGGATATAGATATAAAAACCCGCAGGCCGACGCTGGCAAACATATTCGGAGGGCTGTCCGGACCGGCCGTGAAGCCCGTTGCCCTGAGAATGGTGTACCAGGTTTGCGGCGCGGTCGGCATACCGGTCATAGGCATGGGAGGCATCAGCGACTGGCGGGACGCCGTCCAGTTCCTGCTGGCGGGCGCCCGGGCTGTTGCCGTTGGCACGGCTAACTTTGTAAACCCCTATGCGCCGCTTGAGATAATAGACGGGATAGAAAGGTATTTGACGGAAACGGGATTTTCGTCGGTGAACGATATCATAGGGAATATATCAGTGACCAGTGGTCAGTGACCAGTGGCTAGTGATCAGTAAACAGTAAACAGAAAATCAGTGGCTAGTGATCAGTAAACAGTAAACAGAAAATCAGTGGCTAGTGGCTAGTACCTGTGAACTGAGAACTGTGATCTAGCACCTAGTACCTAGTACTACTTTGTTAATTTGCCGACTTCAGGCTGTCATTGCGAGGATCAATAGCGACGTGGCAATCTCAAATGCTGTTACAATGAGATCGCCGAGCTTCGTTGCACTGCGTTCGCGATGACAAAAATGGAACTTTTTCAATAAGTAATGGGATTATAACAAAGTAGTACCTAGCACCTATGATCTGTGTACTGTGATCTATGATCTACCAACTACGAACTACGAACTACCAACTATGAACTACATATATGGAGGGATTCGATTTGGAAAAACAGGGCATTATGGAGATATTCGAAAAAACGGGCGCGGTGATGAAAGGCCACTTTTTGCTGACATCCGGCCTGCACAGCGACACGTATATTCAGTGCGCCAAGGTGCTGCAGTACCCGGAATATACTTCTTTGCTTGTGAAGGAGATAGCGGACGCGTTTAAGGACGACGGGATCGAACTGGTTGTGGGCCCGGCCATGGGAGGTATTCTGATTGCCTATGAGGCAGGACGCCTCCTTGGAGTACCCGCCATATTCACCGAGAGGGAAAACGGGAATATGACTCTGAGGAGGGGCTTCGATATACCGGAAGGTGCGAAGGTCCTGGTCGTTGAAGATGTGGTGACAACCGGGGGGTCGGTAAGAGAGGTGATCGACATAGTACGGGACAGGGGCGCGCAGGTGGCCGGAGTTGGCCTGCTCGTTGACAGGAGCGCCGGAAAGGTGGATTTTGGGGTCAAAAAGGCTGCGGTGCTTACCCTGGACGTGAAGAGCTATGAACCGGGAGAACGGTGCCCGATATGCGGCACAGGAGCGCCCGCCGTCAAGCCGGGCAGCAGGAATATCAGTTAAGAATAATAAATAACATTTTAATCCACCCCTCTGAATACAATCATAGGGGTGGTGTTTTTATGTTAAAAATGGATATAGGTAAGAGAAAACTCCTTGCCTATGCAGCTGTGCTGGTTATTGTTGTGTTAGGTTTCAGCCGCGTGTACTCTGGTATAACCGGACGTGAGGGCGATGCCTCGAAGCTGGGCATTCCGTTGAAAACCGCAAATAGGACGGAAAGCATCTTTAAGTTTGTGTCACAAAGGGCTCAAAAGGATATCCTGGATGTGACGCTGGAAAACGCAGGATACGGTAAATGGTCCAAGTTCAAGAAAGAGCTCAAGGTCGTGACTGCAAAGGCACAAATCATTCCCGGCGGGGAAGGAGAATTCATCGTTGCGGTGTCTCTTCCGCCCCAGGAAGGCATGGTTGCGGTATACACAAGACAGGGGGACAGCTTTGCCTATTTGGGCAAGATCGGCAATCTGCTTCCGGTCACCGGGCTGTCGGAGTTCAGTGGTATACCAGAGGGCCGGCATGTGCTTGTCGTAGACCAGTACCAGGACGAGATGCTGGGAGCATTTTTCAACTCCGGCTACAAGGACTATTTCATCTGGGAGGAAGGCAGGATGAAAAGGGTATTGGGCTTGACCACAGAGTACAGCGCCTACTGGAACCAGTCCTGGGAAGGCAAAAAGAAAAAAGCCGCTTGGTTGTGGTTAAGGCAGGAGCCCGGTATTGCATATGATGAACAGGATGGGTCAATCATGGTGGAGTACAAACAGAGCCTCCTGCGGTCGGTGACGCATGATACCAATAATATCCCGGGAGAAGAAGAATTTGTTGTAAGGGACAGCAGGGTTGTTTCCAATAAGTATGTTTGGAGCAGTGAATGGGGCAGATACATATTGGGTGAATACAGGGACAGGGCCTCGGGTGAAAGGGTCGCACTGCTGGAGGATTTCAGGAACAATATCTCAAACCTGGTTAAGAAAAAGGAACACGACCTTGCGAAGATTATAGATGCACGGGGGCAGGTAAAAATTGTCCCGTTGGACCAGCTTGAGTAAAGAGGGAAAAGGCACTTGAGGTAGAATAACAATATAAGGAAAGGGGACACACCGCTGCGATTCGCGGGTATTCCTTGCCGCGGAATGTCCCCGATTTATACGCAGTTGGCAGATCGCAGGTGATAGATCACAGGCACTAGCCACTAATCAGATGACACTATGGAGGAGAACTATGGAAGAAAACGAGAAGGTGCAAGACAGCAGGAAGATAGGCATATCCCTGGTGCTGGCTGGAGGGGTTTGCTGGGGATTTATCGGCATATTTGTCCAGGCCATCGGGCCGGTTATCGACCCCTTTACACTATCCATCCTGAGGCTGGGTGCTGCCAGCCTGCTGATGGTCCCCATAATAGTCCGGCAGAAGGGCTTTAAGGCGTTTATAATACCGAGGAAGAACCTGCGCTTCTTTGTACTGTTCGGCCTTGCCTACTGGGCGGTTTACCAGATACTGTATTTTACGGCCATCCAGATGATTTCTGCGGGGGTTGCGGTTGTCCTGCTTTATACGGCTCCCTTTTTCATAATAATTCTGGCAAGGCTGTTTCTTGGGGAGGCAATGACGGCCAGAAAGGTGGCTGCGTCGGTGCTTGGGTTTATTGGGGTCGGGGTCATGTTCAGTTCATGGGCTGCAAGCCCTTCGCAGGGAATGGCCGCCGGAGGTCTTATGGCCCTGGGGGCAGGGTTTTGCTATGCAACATATTATATTTACGTTAAGAAGGCCTTGGCAAGCACCGACCCCCTGGTGACGTCCTTCTATTCCATGTTCTTTGGGTTTGCTTGGCTGACGGTGGTGACGGCGGCGTTCTTCCGGGGCAGGGTGGCCTTCCAGCCAGATCTGAGGACCATACTCCTCATCATAGGGCTTGCGGCCGTATCCACTACCATTGGCGGTACCCTGAACATCCTGGGGATGCGGAGAATAGAGGCTGGGGAAGCCGGCGTATTTGCACTGGTTGAACCGATAACAACGCTCATTGTAAGCTGGTTCCTGTTCGGCAGTACACTGCAGGGATGGCAGATACTGGGCGCGGCCATGATACTGTTCGGGGGCTACCTGGTATACAGGCAGCCTGAATAGTATAAGGGGACATTACATAAATCATCGGATATGTTGAAAGGTTAGTAGACAGTTTTTCTTCTACTAATCTTTTTTTATCCGCCGTCTATCTAAGCCTGATGGAGCGCTTTGGGAATGGTTTATAAAGTTTAATAATTCGCAGTTTGTATAATCACACAGTTTGCATATTCGCTTATTGACTAATAAGATGGAAAGCTGTATAATAATTTCGATAATGTAAGTGTATACTAACATTAAAATTCGAAAGAAGGTGAATTATGGGCAGGCCAAATGCAAGGGAGAAGATTATCAATGCCGCCACAGAGGTTTTCTGTGAAAAGGGATATAGGGAGACAACCACCAAAGAGATCAGCGAAAGGGCGGGCATTGCGGAGATTACGCTATTCCGGAACTTCAATACCAAAAAGGAGCTTTTTTTTGAAGTCCTATGGCAGATTAAGGGCGACCTGTCTAAGATAATTGAAAGCTTAAAGGATCCGGTTTGCGACGATGGGACCTTGTTGAAGACCCTTTTAATAGATCGGCTGACAATGGCAGAAAGAAATAGCAAACTGCTGCGCCTTCTCCTGCATGATATGCAGTATCACCAAGAGGTCAGAGAGGAATTCTCGGGCATCTATCAGCGGCTTTTGGAAGCCCTGGCATGTTATCTGAACCGGAACTTCCTTAAAACCTCTAATCAAGAAGAGGCGTATTTTGCAGCCCGGTATTTTGTCTCACTTATTATGGGCAATATCATCAACAAGAACTTTTTCCGTGATGCGTGCGGTTCAAATGCACAGGATGAAAGTGATAGGATTATAGGTATGTTTTTGAACGGGATAAAAGACTAGGAGGCTAATTCACAATGAAAAGAAAGATTGTTTTGACGGCATTAACAGCTTTAATCATACTGGCGATTATGGGTATGAACTATAGGGGAAACAAGGCAGATGAGGATGATCTTGATAAGCCGGTACCCGTGGATGTGGCAGTGGCCACAAGGGGGGATATGATGACAGAGCTTGCATATAGCGGTACCGTGAAGGATGGATTTTCAGCTATGCTGTCATCAAAGGTAAACGGGGAGGTAAAGGCAGTATATGCGACAGAAGGAGACAAGGTGTCGAAGGGAACAGTGCTCGCCGAGATAGATCATCAGGAGGCTGATTTGAAGCTGAAAACGATGTATACTAAACTCGATGCCGCCAAGATAAGCGTTGGGTACTGGCAGGATATGGAGGACAAATATGCAGCCCTTCTGGAGAAAGGGGCAATTTCGCAGCAGCAGTACAACGAGGTAGAGCTGAAACTTCAGCTTGCCCAAGCAGAGGCCCAAACCATAGCCGCAGGCATAGCCGAATTGGAATCTGCAGTAGCCAACTATTACATAAAGGCGCCGAAGGATGGGGTGATTACGGATATCCTTATCGAACAGGGGGATATGGTCATGCCCGGTGCACCGTTAATCGGGTTTTCGGGGGGAGAAAATAAAAAGATTGTGGTATCCGTAGTCCAGGAAGATCTGCAGTTCATAGCTGAGAATACTCCTGTGGTGGTGGCGTTGGGAACGGATAGGGTTGATACAAAAGTTGCAAGAATACTGCCCACCATAGACCCTAAAACAAATACCGCAGTTGTCGAGATCGTATGTGAAGATAATAGCCTGAGCGCGGGGATGGCTATAGAGGTAAGCTTTATTACAGACTCCCGGAAGGGGGTTATCCTGATTCCTTCAGAAGCCGTCATGAATAAGGATGGCAGGCCATGGGTCTATGTGGTCTATGGGGATAGGGCCAAGCTAACCGGGATTACTGTTGGAGCTCAAGATGCAAGACATACCGAGGTTGTGACTGGACTGGAGGAAGGACAGAGGGTAGCCTGCGGTAATCTGCATCTGCTTAGAGACAACGGCGAGGTGTATATAGTAGGAGGTGTAAAATTTTGAGATGGCAGGAGTATGTGGTTGAGCGGAAGTTTTCAGTTATAGCGTTGATGGTGGCAATCGTCATGTTCGGCATATTTGCAAAGGCCAGCCTGCCGATCGATCTCTTTCCAAATACCTCGCCCCCTATGGTCAATATAATAACGGTTTACCCCGGCGCTTCGGCCCAGGATGTGGCCCGGGATGTAACCGAGGTGATCGAGGAAGAGATGATAACGGTGAGTGGGGTTGAAACCGTCAAGTCGACTTCCCAGGACGGGCTTTCGGTTATAACGGTGGAATTCTCTTACGGCACAGATGGTTCCCGGGGAACAATAGACATACAGAATGCCATTAACAGGATAAGGTATAAATTGCCCGGCAGCATGCAGGAGCCCCGCATTGTTGAAGTTGATGTCAGCGATAAGCCGATAATGACCCTTGCTCTGACTTCAGACCGGTTGAACATGATGGAGGTCAGGGATATTGCCGATAATGGTATAAAAACACGATTGCAGCTGATAGAGGGGGTGGCTGCGGTTGATGTGTTTGGAAGCTATAAAGCCCAGCTTCAGGTCAAGCTGTTGCCGGAAAAGCTGCGCAGGTATAACCTTACGCCGCAGCAGGCAATCGGCGCAATCTCAAAAAATAATATAACCTTTCCCGGAGGCAAGATTAAGGATGAAGATACCCAGCTGGGAATAAGGATTGACGGCCAGTTGGGCAGCCAGGAACATATCCGGGCAATGCCGGTTGCAAAGATAGACGGAAAGAGCATTTATCTTCGCGATGTGGCCGAGATCGCGGTTGGGCCAGAGGAAGCAACCAGCAGTTTCCGGCATATGGGCCATGAAGCCATTGCAATACAAATCATAAAGAAGGACGGGACAAATACCGTTGATGTTGCCCAAAGGGTGCGGGAGGAACTCAAAAGGATAGAAAAGGATTTCTCCAGCCTTAATATTGAGGTGGCCGATGACGGCTCGCAGTTCACCATGCAGGTTGTGGATAATATGACCTCAAGCATAGTAATTGCATTGTTCCTGACGGTTTTGATAATAATGATGTTTGTACTTAGCTTTCACAAAGCCCTGGCCGTTTCGGTGTCTATTCCGCTGTCCTACTTGCTGACGCTGTCTCTGATGAAGCTTTTCGGGATGCAGTTTGATTTAATAACCCTTTCTGCAATCATACTGAGCATAGGTATTGTTGTGGATAATGCGATAGTGGTTGTTGAGAATATCAGCAGGCATAACGAGGAGCTAGGGAAAAGTTTGATCCGGGCCGCCATAGACGGGGCAAGTGAGATTACTCTGTCGGTTGCGGCAGGAACGGCTACTACCCTCATCGTGATGGTTCCCCTTATATTTATAGAAGGGTTTGTGGGCAAGGTGTTCGGACCTCTGGCCAAAACCATAATATTCAGCATAGGATCGTCGTTGATCGTATCCCTTTCAATCATACCCCTGTTCCTGGTGCTCACATCGGGGATCAACTTCAGGCGGATGGATAGGTGGGTCAAATGGGTGGGAAATCCGTTCACCTCCGCAATGGAAAGGCTGAAGAGGCTATATCTTGGTCTGCTAGATGCTGCCATGCAGGCCCCTACAAGGGTTTTGACTGTAACATTTCTTTTGCTTGGTGTCTCCGGCGCAATACTCACTGCAACAGGTATGGATGTCCTTCCCAAGCTGGATACAGGTACCTTCTCCATCTGGATACAAACGCAGGATGGTATGAGCCTGGATAGAACGGTCGGAATTGCAGAACAGGTTGAAGGGTTTTTGAAAGAGGATGGAGATGTCATCAGTTATTATACACAGACCGGTTATGAGCCTGGAACAACCTATATGGGAGAAAACGGGGCTATGACGGTGAATCAGGCGCGCATATCGGTACAACTGACCTCCCGCAAAGAAAGAAGGCGTACCATTTGGGAGATAGAAGAGCAGCTAAGGGATAGAATTGCACTGCTGCCCTATATCAATACTTTTGTGGTCAAGGAGGAAGGCGGGACCGCTGTTGCCACCTCCAAGGCCCCCATTGACATTAGGATATCCGGCTCCGACCCCAGGGTGCTGGAGGCCTTGGCCTCCGATGCAAAGGAACAGATACGGAAGGTGCAGGGAGCCAAAAACATCTATCTTAACTGGTCGGGAGGGATGGAAACCGTCGTGCTTGACCTCAAAAAAACGCGGTTAGACCATCTGGGGATGGACGCAGAAACGGTGGCAAACCAGGTGTTCCAGAGCATGGAAGGCATTCAGGTTTCGGAGTTGAGACAGGAGCGTGCTGATGATATGGCGATCATGGTCAAGTACCCAGAACGCGAGCGCATGTCCAAAGCTCAAGTCGGCAGCATTGTCATATCCACGCCTACTGGGGTGGCGGTGCCCTTGCGGGATATTGCCATAATAAGGACTGATATCAGGCCTAACCTTGTTACAAGGGAAAATCTAAGCAATACAATAGATATCCTGGGGTTTACGCATGAACGCCCCCTGAGCCATGTGGCCGGGGATATTGAGGCGATAATCAACGGGATTGGCTTTCCCAGAGGCTATGCTGCAGAGATGGTAGGCGACCGGGCAGAATTGGCGGCATCGAGCAGGGACATTGCTTTTGCATTGCTGATAGCCATTATCAGCGTTTACCTGCTTCTTATGGCACAGTTCCGATCAGCGCTGTACCCGATAACAATAATGGCATCCATACCCCTGGCATTGATAGGTGTGGTAATGGCCCTCAGGATTGCCGGCAAAGTAATTTCTATGCCGGTTATGCTGGGTTTCATTCTCCTGGCAGGAACGGTGGTCAATAATGCAATCCTTCTTCTGGATGCGATTAATATGAACAGAGAGCAGGGGGTAGGAGTCAAGGAGGCAATACGCAAAGGCGTGGAGACCCGCTTCCGTCCAATCATGATGACAGCATTGTCCGATGTAGCGGGCATGCTGCCCCTGGCGCTGGAACTGGCCCTGGGTTCGGAGCGGTTTTCGCCGCTGGCGGTTACCATAATAGGGGGCATCCTTGCCGCAACCTTTCTTACCATGATAATAATACCGGTTGTATATATCCAGCTGGAACGGGTATGCCAGAGGGTATCCAGCCTGTGGCAAACCGGAATGGTCTACGATGCCGAGGAGACCACCTCCAACTGATAAGGATACTGTCATAAAAAGGGAGTGTGCCTTAAGGAACATGCACAAGATAAAAGGGAAGCCTGTCCGGCTTCCCTTTTATTCCTTATCACTTTAAACCGAGGCCTTTTCTTTTCTGCAGGATATGTGCCTCAATATCCCTGGCAATCTGTTCGGGGTCGTCCCCCAGGGCTATTCTGCCTCCCGTCAAATGCTCCACATCCTCGGTGAGCAGCTTGACAAGGTTGGGCGCTCCGGTGACGAAGGGAACGGGGGACAGATGTGTATAGGCTCCGTAGGCAACGGCGAATATGCCGTCTATGGTCGCCTTTTGCTCCATCCACTCGGGCGCTGTGACTGCTATCGGAAGGTCTGCCGTATCAACGTCCATGTGGTCCGCAAGGGCTGTTACCAGCATGGAAATCCTGCCCGTATCGGTGCAGGTCCCGAAACTGAGCACCGGCGGGATACCGAGGCTCTTGCATACCGCCTTCAGGCCGTCGCCGGCCAGTTCAACAGCATCCATATTGCAGAGGCCGGCAACCTCCAGGGCATGGTTCCCGCAGCCTCCGCTGACCACCAGGATATCCCTCTTAATCAGCTCTTTGGTTACGTTTACCGTTACATAGTCCTGGGGGCCGTTCCTCAGAGTCGAGCAGCTGGCAAGGGCAACCACTCCCTTGATGTTTCCCTTGGATATCACGTCAACCAGCGGGTCAAGGCTGTTTCCCAAAGCCTTAAGTACGGCTTCGTTGGAAAAACCCGCCACCGCTTTCTGCTTTATTTGCGGCACAACAGGCCTCACTGCATCCTTTCTCTTTCTGAAGTTCTCAATGCCAAGCTCTATAAGCCTGTTCGCTATGAAATCCGCCACCGGCGGCTTATAGTCGTAAGCATACTTGAGACCGGGTATCCTCACTATATCGTTGACGCTTACAAGGGTTATCTGGTACTTATCGGCGTATTGGCCTATTGCTGGAGGAGAACAGTTTTCCTCCATAGTGAACACGTCCACCGTCCCTGTTGCCAGCAGCGGTTCAATGGACAGCCAGTTTCCCATTAGCCCTACAAAAACGTCATCCATTGCGAACCTTTGCACAAGCTCCTGACCCGTTTCAATGGAACCCACTATCCTGAGCCCCTTGGCCCCGGCTGCCTTTGCACGGTCCTGTACCTCCTTCGTCCTGGCCTTAAGCAGGGTGGCAACCCCGGCCCAGGGCTGGTGGCCGTTGAATACTATATTCACGTAATCCGGGTCCATTATACCAAGGTTTACGTCAACCTCATGAGGCATAGGAGTTCCGAAGAGTATATCCTGAACCATTTTAAGTCCTATCTGCGCCGTGTATATGGTGGCAAGACCGAGTCTCAGAGCTTTCTTTGCCAGGGATGTGTAATCACCGTCAACGTTTGTCAGACAGCTAGCAATGGCATCCTGAATTTCATAGACGACCCCTGCCGGGTATATGGCCATTTCCCTCCATATCCTTTTCCTCTTCTGAGGGGCAAAGGCTTCCACCATCCTGTTGGGGCTGTCGAAATCCTTGTGCAGTTCTCCCTCGAGTAAATCCCCAAGCTGGATGGCGAGCTGATTTAGATCCTGATTTGTATCAATCCCAACCTTTTCGCACATCCACTTTAGTTTATCCGTATCGGTCAGTAAAAAGGGGGTTTTGCCCTCTCCCTGTTGATTTAAGACTCCTGAAGGCTTGGTATGCATGGTGGCCGTACGTCCCTGCCCCCATAATATTTCTCATGAGTATATTCCGCATGGCCATTGCATCGGCTTCTATGCCGCAGACACCCCGTGATATTTCCGCCTTTTCACTAATCCGGCAGGGTCCGTGGGTACACAGCTGACAGCTCAACCCCTGCAGGCAGAACTTGCATCTTATTTTCTCCTGGTCAATCCAGCGGTCAAAGGCATTGCTCAGGCCGTCCTCCCTTATCCTTTTAAGCATCTCTTCAACCGAGTCATGGTAACTGACGCGTCCTTCGGTTTTTTCCAGTATAGTCTCTGTCATAAAATCCGTAAAAACCTCCTTTTTGGTAATAGTTCAGTGTATCATGTGTAGTATTTCCTTCAACTGGGTAATTATGCTTTTCACATCATCCCTTTGGAAAACTGTATAACCCATGGAAATAATTAAAAATGTCCGCAGCAACAGGTGAAAAAAGTTTCAATTTAAGATAGTATAAAGTAAAGGCACCAGCGCTTATGCGTTGTGTATAAGATGGGAGGAATACATATGTTTGAAAGCATGTTTGCAGAAAAAATGCGAAATCTTGGTACCGAATCCGCTTTTGTTGTGTTTGCAAGGGCTAAACAGCTTGAAGCAGAGGGACATGATGTAATACATTTCGAAATCGGCGAACCGGACTTCGACACTCCCGCAAATATAATAAGGGCTGCGGAGAAGGCCCTGAACAGCGGCTATACCCACTATACCCCGGCGGCAGGCATTCCGGCCGTAAGAGAAGCTATTGCCGGGTATATAAAGGACTATAAGGGGGTTGAGACCAACATTGATGAGATAGTGATAGTTCCGGGGGGAAAGCCCATCATGTTCTTCACCATTATGGCGCTGGTCAACCCCGGCGACGAGGTTCTGTATCCGGACCCCGGTTTCCCCATTTATGAATCGGTCATACGGTTTGTGGGAGGCGTGCCGGTACCGCTGCCCATCAGAGAAGAGAACGGGTTCCGGCTGGATGTTGCAGAGCTGCGGAAAAAGATAAGCCCCAAAACAAAGCTGCTTATTCTTAACTCACCTGCCAACCCGACCGGGGGTGTGCTTACGGGTGAGGATGTCCGTGGAATCGCCGATGCTGTCAGGGGGAAGAACATATTCGTCCTGTCCGATGAAATCTATGACAGGATAATATACGAGGGGCAGCCGGTTTCAATCGCGTCGATGCCCGGCATGAAGGATTGGACCATTATACTGGATGGCTTTTCAAAAACCTACGCAATGACGGGCTGGAGGCTGGGCTACGGAGTGATGCACCATGAGCTGGCCGATAAAGTAACACAGCTGATGATCAACTCCAATTCCTGCACCGCAGCTTTTATTCAGATGGCTGGAATGGAAGCCCTTACAGGGCCCCAGGACGAAGCCGGCAGGATGGTTGTGGAGTTTAAGAAAAGAAGAGATATAATGGTGGAAGGGATGAACTCGATTAAAGGTATTAGGTGCGCAAAACCCCAGGGGGCGTTTTACGTTTTCCCCAACATCACCGGAACAGGTATGAGCAGTGACGAGCTTTCCACTTATCTTTTGAATGATGCAAAGGTAGCGACCCTGAGCGGAACCGCCTTTGGAAGATATGGAGAGGGATACCTGAGATTATCCTATGCCAACTCGGTGGAGAACATCGAGAGAGCCCTTGAAAGGCTAAATAAGGCTGTAACGCAATTATTAAGATAGGCGGTGTTTCGTTCTCCGATTAACTTTGAAGAAAATTTGGTGTCAGAGTTGAACAGGGCTGTGCCGCATGTTATAATTATTAGACAGAATCAAATGTTTATGAGGTGCGCGATGAGGAAAGTGTTTTTTAACTAATCGAAATCAATAATATCTTAAGGGTGCTGTAAATACCAAGGGATCAGTATGTGCCTTTAAGAGGTGATGGTTAAAAAACACTTACAGGGGAATTAATATCAGAGTCTATAAGTCTTATAGCTCATACATTTGCCTATTCGGCTGCAGTATAACACCCGGGTGTTTGCTGCAGTTTTGTTTTTTGCGTTTGTATTTCTTAAAGCTGCGGAACAGGATAAGGAGATGATTGAATGAATTTACACTTTTCAGGTCTTTGTAAAAGCTACATAGGAAAAAAGGTATTTGAGAATATCAGCGGGCAAATCAATCCCCAGGACAGAATAGGATTGATTGGTGCAAATGGCGTTGGGAAAACAACCCTTGCCAGGCTTTTAGCAGGACGGGAGGCCTGTGATACAGGCGAGATCAGCTATTCACCCTCTTATATGGAAACCCTGTATATTGAACAGTATCCCATATTTGATTCAGATATTTCAGTCTATGGGGAAGTTCCCCGAGTAGTTCCCAATGACAACAATAATATAAAGGATATAAAAACAATAGTTGAACGGGCCCTTAACAGGGTCGGTTTAAGCAAGGATAAATGGGAACAGAAGGCGGAAACCTTAAGCGGAGGCGAAAAAACAAAGCTGCTGCTTTGCAAAGCTATGGTCAGCCATTTTGATTTGCTTATCCTTGACGAGCCCACCAATCACCTTGATATGGACAGCTATGGGTGGCTGGAGGAATTTGCCCAGGATATCGGTAAGCCCATGCTGGTCATATCCCATGACCGTTTTTCCCTTGATAATGTTGTTAACAGGATATGGGAGTTAACTTCCCGGGGCTTAAAAGCGTATGAAGGTAATTACTCGGCTTATAGGATCCAAAAGGAAATCGAATTGGGAAGCCTAGCCAGGGAGTACGATAAACAGCAAACTAAAATTGAACATCTCAAACAGGTGATAAATCAGAGAAAGGGTTGGTATAACAGCGCTCACAAATCGGCGGGTCAAAATGATTTCTATAGAGCCAAGGCAAAAAAACATGCAAATGTGTTAAAGGCCAAGGAACGGGAACTGGAAAGAATAGAAAAAGCAAGGATAGATAAACCGCAAAAACCGGTATCCCCCGCCTTTGAGGTTATCAATAAAAATATTACGGGCAGGAAACTTCCCCCATTCCTTGTCCAGGGCAAAAATCCATGTAAAAATTTCGGCGAAAAGCTGCTCCTTGATGATATTTCTTTCAATATAAAGCGCCGGGACAAAATAGCGCTTATCGGGCGAAACGGAGTGGGAAAGACAACCTTTCTCAAAGTGGTATGCGGCATCGATAAAGACTATGGCGGGACTGTTACCATAAACCCCTCGGTTAAGATTGGCTATTTCGCCCAGGAATTTGATGACCTGGATAATGGGGCTGCCATACTTGATGATGTCCTGGCTGTGGGGGCCGGCGCGGAAGATGCCAGACTGCTGCTTGCCGGCTTGCTTTTCCGCGGGGACGATGTCTATAAAAGAATTGCAAACTTAAGTATGGAGGAAAAGGGCAGGGTAGCCTTTGCAAAGCTCATACTGTCGGGAGCCAATTTGCTTGTATTGGATGAGCCTACAAACTATATGGATATCCAGTCCAAAGAAAAAATTGAAAAGGTGCTGGATGAATTCGGTGGAAGCATTGTTTTTGTTACCCACGGCAGGTATTTTATCAATGAGCTGGCAAACCGGATTTTTGTCATAGATAATCAGAAGCTTTACTGTTACGATGGCAGCTATGAATATTACATGACTAAACGCAGGGAACAAAAGGCAAAGGAAGAAATAGGCGTTGAATACAGGCATTTAGCCGACAACATCAGACGGTTGGAATGTGAACTGGCTTTTTTAGGCGGTAAATTAAATGAAACCCAGGATGAAGAGGAAAAAGAAAGGCTGAACAGAAGATTTTTGGAAGCGGCAAAGGAGCTTAAAAGAAATAAGGAATACCTTAAGGGACCGGAGTTGAATAATTGAATTTATTGGGACAGTGGATAGGTCAAAACCACCGGAAAGCCCCGGCTGTGATTTTGCCTTCCTGTCTCTCATAAGAAGGAAACTGAGCGCCTGTATAGAATACATAAAGGGCGCTTTATTCTTTAAGTACCGGTTCGACAGAGCGCATTGGATTATGGATAACAGGAGTATGAATAGATATGAAATTGCATGAAGGGCACAGGAAAAGGGTGAAAGACAGGTATCTGGCCGAAGGCCTGGATGCATTTGAGGACCATCAGGTCCTGGAAATGCTGCTCTTTTATTGTATCCCCAGGAAGGATACGAATGAACTTGCCCACAGGATGATCCGCGAGTTCGGCTCTCTGGCGGGATTATTCGAGGCGGACCCGAAGGATATAAGCCGAAGGTGCGGGGTGAGCGAAAACACCGCCATACTGGTATCGCTGATACCGTCGCTGGCAAGGAGGTATTTTAAAGGCAAATGGGGGGACAAGCCCGTTCTGAACGCTTCGTCAAAGGCCGGGGAATACTGTGTCTCCCTTTTTGCGGGGAGGACCTACGAGGCATTCTTTGCGATATGCCTGGATGCGCAGAAAAGGGTGAACTATGCCGCCCTGGTGCAGGAGGGCACCCTCACCGAGGCGCCTGTATATCCCAGGCTGATTGTCGAGGCTGCCCTGCGCCACCAGGCAAGCAGCGTGATACTGGCGCACAACCACCCCGGGGGCAGCATGCAGCCCTCAAAGGCCGACGTAGAGGTGACGGGAAGGATAACCCAGGCCCTGGAGACAATATCGGTTAATGTGGTAGACCATATCATTGTGGCAGGAGAGAGGTACTTCAGCTTTAAAGAGAATGGCTTGATTTAGGGAAGGCAAAAGTATTAATTGAAAGAAACTACCTGGAGAATTAGCCTGGTAAAGAGGGTATGACAATGAAGTTCTTTGTTGGAGTTACGGACAATAACTGGTATAAATATCTGGCGAACGAAAAACCGGATGAAGTGAACTTCTGGCAGCCAGGAGGCAAACAGGCTTTTAGAGCAATAGAAACTTACAGCCTGTTTCTATTCAAACTGCACAGCCCTGCAAACTATATTGCCGGAGGTGGCTTCTTTGTCCGACATTCGTTTCTACCGGTTTCATTGGCATGGGAAGCGTTTGGGAATAAAAATGGAGCATCGGATTATTACAGCTTCTCAAACGCTATCCACAGGTACCGCAGCACAAATCCAAGGACCGAGCCTGACCCGGTTATAGGCTGTATTATCCTGGCATCCCCATTCTTTTTTGAGGAAAGCGATTGGATACCTGTTCCGGAGGACTGGAGCCCCAATATTGTCCAGGGCAAATCCTATGATACAGGTACTTTGGCTGGCAGAAGGCTTTACCAGCAGGTGCAGGAACGGCTAACCAGAATGCAGCTTTCAACCAGTGAGTTTGAAAGGGTATGCGAAACAGATGACAGCAGATATGGGGCAGGACATATTGTCTATGCCAGGATTGGGCAGGGGGCATTCAAAGTATTGGTTACAGAGGCCTATCACCGCCGCTGTGCAGTATCGGGAGAACGAACACTCCCGGTGCTCGAAGCTGCGCATATCAAACCCTATTCTCAGCAAGGACCACACAGCACAAATAACGGTCTGCTGCTGCGTAAAGACCTGCACACATTGTTTGACAGAGGATATATGACCATTAATGAGGATTTGCATATTGAAGTAAGCAAAAGAATAAAAGAGGATTATGGGAATGGCCGGGAGTACTATGCTTTCCACGGAAGAAAACTCATTGAAACGCCGGATAATATTAGGGATAGACCCTCTATTGAGTTTATCAGATGGCACAATGAAAACGTATACAGGGCATAGCAAGGCTACTTGATGTACTATTTATATGAGTAAACCAATTTTTTACGTGAACCTGCTTCTTTTTCATTCAGAATAGTATAAATATAAGCTTCCTATTTTATGCTATAATTATCATATGGAGTATATAAATGTAAAAGAAACGGGAAAAAGCTGAAGCACAACAAATAGGTGTGGTTTAGTATACAGAAGAGTTTTCTATTGGATGATGATGATGACTCGGTGAGAATTGTCTGCGCAACTAATGCTTTTGGATTGGGTATTGATAAGCAGAATAGGTTTGTAATACACTATAGCATTCCGAGCTGTCTGGAAGAATATTATCAGGAAGCAGGAAGAGCCCGAAGAGACGGGCAAAAGGCTTATTGCGTGTTATTATATGATAAGAATGATGTTGACCTGCAAGATTACCTTATAAGAGAAAGTATGATGTCGCCGACATTAATCAATAAAGTGATTAAAGAAATTCTAAGGTCACAAAGCTTTGGCAGTTATTATTTTTTCAACATGAAGAGTTTTGAACTCAAACATGGAGTAGAAGACAATAAGATAAAGGCAAGCATTTATGCTCTGGAAAAATTAGGATTTATAGACAGGCTGTTCAACATTCCTGCCGATATTAGACTAACGTATCATACTGTGCCGAAATTAACCAAAAATTCATTATTAAGATTTATGTATCCAAAAACAGAAATAAACACTCATATTTTTTGCAATACATATAATATCAACCCTGATCATTTTGTTAATAAGCTGAACAGGCTCGCTTTGACAAAGGAGATCAACACTATGGAACAGAAAATACTGTTTTGATTTATCTAAAGACGGCGCCAGAATTTTTCGGCGGTTTAAGCATTAGTAAGAATGAAATACGAAAGGCTTTGCTTATAAAAGATAAAGAAATTAAACTTCAGGACATGCTTTTTTATTGTACACAAGCTTTGTGTAGGAGTAGTTATATTAGAAAATATTTTAATGAAAGTGCAGAAGAGAATTGCGGCTGTTGCGACCTTTGTGATAGAAAGTACAAAGAGTTTGTCTCTGGGTTGACAGAGGAGCCGCTAACGCCATTATCATCTATAGTAAAACTTCATGGAAATTATATAGACATGGGGTATGCCTGCTCAACGTATAGTTTTTCAAGAGGGGAACTAGAAACTATCATGAGCTTGGAAGGCTGTTGTATGATTTTAAATACAAAAATCGAAAAGAAAATGTAATTAAAAAACTAGTGTTTATAAACGATGGTTCAACCGATGAACTAATGGAGAATATTAAAAGAGACAGTGTTGAAATATATGGGGAAATCGGGAGGGAGTTATGGCATTAATAGAGTGCCCTGAGTGCAAAAATAAAATATCCGATAAAGCCCATGCCTGCCCCCACTGCGGACTGCCGGGCAGCTTCTTTAATTCCTGCATTGATGCAGAACATGATAGCACTTTGGGTCACAGGGAATCTGCAGATAACGATACTCGAACAGCACATCCGCAGGACAGCCATGTAAAGACCCGAGGGGAATCTCATTTAAACAAAGATTACAATGTCATAAGGGATGTTTTAATATCCTTTGAGAAGGACTATCTGGAGTTTTTTTCTGAGGACAGGTACATTTCTAATTCCGAACAGAGAAAGCTTTACGCGCGGTATGAAGATTACCTCAATATGCTCAAAGACCCCCTTGTGGAGCAGTACATAAAAACCAATTCAACAAAACTGGGTTTGGATATCCGGCAGATGTTTCGTTTCATAAACCGTATGGAGCGTATGGCAGCAGATGTTGATTCCTTTAACGAGAAGTTTGTTTCCAGGAAAATGGTCGAGTATAAGAGCTATTTTGACAGCATGCTGAAGAGGGTTGACCCCAATGTCCTGTTGGACGACGAGCAGCGGCGGGCTGTGCTGATAGATGATGACTACTGTCTGCTTATAGCGGGTGCGGGCGCCGGCAAAACCACCACCATGGCCGCAAAGGTGAAGTATCTTGTTGATAAATGTGGAGTATGTCCGGAAGACATTATAGTTATTTCGTATACTAACAAAGCGGTTGACGAGCTTCGGGAGCGTATCTGTGACAAACTGGGCATACCTGCGAAGGTAACTACATTTCATGCCTTCGGATATGAATTGCTTAAAAAAGCCAGCGCAACACCTCCACAGGTTAATCCACACGCATACAACATCATATTCGAAATGCTCGAAAAGAGCATATTCCACAACAAAGCCTTGATGAAAAAGTTAATACTTTTTTTCGGTTATTATTTTGATATACCGGAAACTGCTTTGCAGTTCAACTCTCTTGATGAGTTTCATCAATATAAGGCTGATATGACCTTTGAGACCATCAAGAGCAGTATAGGGGAGTATATCAGGACGATAACCAATAGACGTACCAAGCAGGCGCGTACCATTCAGGGTGAATACCTTCGGTCGGTGCAGGAGGTGCAGATCGCCAATTTCCTCTATCTGAACGGTATCGACTACGAGTATGAAAAGCCTTACCCCTTTGCCGTCAATGGCGCCAGGAAGCAGTATACTCCTGATTTTTATATCGAACAGGGCGAAAACAAATGCTATATAGAGCATTTTGGCATAACCCAGTCCCACAGGAGCTACGTCTATTCACCACAGGACCTGGCAAAATACATTAGGGGCATAAACTACAAGAAGCGTTTGCACGAACAGTATAATACGCCATTGATAACGACATGGGCAGTGTACAATGACGGAAGACATCTGATAGAGCATCTTGAGGAGGAACTCAGGCAGCGTGGGTTTATTCTTGCACCCCGGAGCGATGAAGAAGTTTACCGGAGGCTGGTTGATTCCAGCAAAGACAAATATATAGTAAAGCTTATACTGTTTATGCTGGAGTTTATTGAAAAATACAAGACAAATGGGTATACCGCTTCCGGATTTGAAGTACTGCGAAGCAAAACGGATAATGTAAGGAACAGATTGTTCATTGATATTGCCGAGGAGGTTTATGATTATTACCAGGAAAAGCTGAAACAGAAAAATGAGATTGACTTTGCAGATATGATAAATGATGCAGAGAAGCTGTTGAGTGAGATGGAGGATTCCCATGTAAAGCTGACCTATAAATATATTATTATTGACGAGTTTCAGGATATTGCGCGTCAGAGGTTCAATCTGACCAAACGCCTTGCCGATATCACCGGGGCGAAGGTTGTAGCCGTGGGAGATGACTGGCAATCCATATATGCCTTTGCAGGGTCTGATATTACCTTGTTTACAAGATTTCTTGAACTGATGGGTACAGGCAGAGAATTGCAGATAACGCATACCTATCGAAACTCGCAGGAATTGATAGACATTGCAGGCGGCTTCATTCAGAAGAATCAGACACAGATAAAAAAGCGGCTTATCTCGCCAAAAAGGCTGGATAACCCTATTATTATTCATACCTATGATGATTCGATTAAACCTGCCATGAACAGAAGTTCTGCGGTAGTTGAAGTCATTGGAAAGATAATAGAGGAGTATGGTATAAGGTCAAGCATTCTGCTCATAGGCCGGTACGGGTTCGACAGATATGTTTTGCTGAATTCAGGCGAGTTTGAAGAACTGCCGAAGAACAGATTAAGGTGTAAAGCGCATCCGAAAGCGGATATTACGTTTATGACCGCCCATAGTTCAAAGGGCTTGGGCTTTGACAATGTCGTCATTATCAATATGGTTGATAGCAAATATGGATTCCCGTCGCAGATTGACAATGACCCCATTATGAAATTGATTACCTATGACGATAAGAGTATACCCTTTGCCGAGGAAAGGCGATTGTTCTATGTTGCGTTAACACGTACGAAGAACAGGGTATACATAGTTGCCCCGCTGAATAAACCATCGCGGTTTCTGGTGGAACTGGTAAAGGAATACAATCTGCAGTGTGACCCTGCCCTTAACCGTCAGATTGTAGAGCATTTCAGCCATCGGTGTCCCATTTGCGGTTTTCCGCTAAAATATGAATTCAACAAGAATTACGGGCTGCACTTGTACATGTGTACGAATGAACCGGAGGTCTGTGATTTTATGACAAACGACAGGGTTGCAAAGGGCGATATTTTCAAATGCCCCGAGTGTGTGGATGGATATATGATTGTCAAGAAGAGGAAAAAAGACAGCGGTCGTTTCTACGGCTGCACCAACTACAGCGAATCCGGCATCGGCTGCAATAATATGAAGCCGCTGGAATAGGACGTATTCGGAAATCATTTAAGAGTACCGGCAGCGTCAAGCAGCGGGAGAAACAATACAATGGTTAACATAAGCCTATAAATATGATATAGTTTAACTATGACAGAAAAGTCGATGCCATCGCATCTGCCTATGCCATTAAAAAATGTAGCAGCGAAAGGAGATATAATATGAAAAGGGAAATTGGGCTAGTATTCATTATTTCAGTATTGCTGGTTAGCATGGTGCCCGCTGCAGTGTCTGCTGAACCAGGCAGTGTGAAGGTTTCGCTGCCCGGCTTCAATGTATCTTTGAACGGGGTCCAGGTAGAAAATAGATATCGCCAATACCCATTGATCGTATATAAGGATATCACATATTTCCCTATGACCTATTACGACTGCAGGTTTTTGGGGATAGAAACAAAATGGGACAGCGGCGAAGGCCTTGAAATAGATAAAACAGGAATCACCGGAGCCTACAGGGACTATAATGGAAAGACTAAGAATGCAGGCACATATACAGCCACTGTCCCTGCATTTGATGTCAAGGTAAATGGAAAGGCCATCAATAATGCGGAGGAGGAATATCCCCTTTTGGTATTCCGGGATGTAACGTATTTCCCTATGACATGGAGATTTGGTGTAGAGGAATTCGGGTGGGAATACGGGTTTGACCCCCAGAATGGACTTGTTATCCAATCACCGAATCAGAAGCTTGAAAAGGTGATGCTTTCAGGCTATGCAGGTGGTCCCGTTATAGCCGCCGGCCAGTTTTATTACTACGGAGGTTCGGATGGCGCCATATACCAGACAAGCGTGTCCAGTCCGGAAAATGCAAAAAAAGTATACCAACTTCCTATGTGGAGCTACGGAGATTCATATGTTAACTATGGGTTAACCAAAAAGGATGGAGAAGCGTGGCTAACCTATCATCAGGGCGGAGCCACTATGGGGAGCGACTATTATATCAGACTGAAGCCGGATGGTACATCCCAAGTGGTTGAGAGTGGTTACCTGACATTCAGGACCTTCGGGGATATCACCGTTAAGATAAATCAAGGGGTGCCGCCGGGACGCAACAATCTAATGATAAAATATGCGGGACAGGAATTTGAGCGCGTGGGAAATCCCGATTATCTATACGGCTGGGATTTTGAATTGAGGGAGACTTCGCAAGGCGGAAGCCCAAGCAGGGACTTGTACCTGAAGGATGATTATATCTATGTTCTGGCAGTAGACAAATCGAAGGATACGGATGAAAGCAGGATTCACAGGGTGAATATCCACACGGGTGAGACCTCAAGGGTAAGCGACCTAAGGGCTAATTCATTCAAGATGGATGGGGAGAACATCTACTTTATAAGTGAAGGAGAACTTTACAGGATGCCTATAGACGGGGGTGGCGAGAGCCGGCTGGAAACGACGGGCCCGGTCAGCCGCGAATTTGACATTCAGGTTCTGGACGGCGCGGTATATTATGTTGGCAGCAAGGACAATAAATTATATAAAGCCGGTACAGACCAGTCCTTAAACCCCGGCGGCAAGGCAACCGGTTTGAAGATAGAGGATGGCTACCTCATTTGCACCTTTGAGGAGGAGAACAATAATCCATATAGAATTATGATATTCAATAAGGACGGCAAGGTGGTCTTTAAAACATCGGACGTTGCCCACATTACAGGTATATCCGTAGAAAACGGCAGGCTTTCCTATGTGGAAAGCACAAGCAAGAACATATATTCAACGGATCTATGATGTATTTAATATGCATCAATCAGCAGCCCACCCTTAAGGGTGGGCTACGCAATTTTTTTAATACGGTTTATTGCCGTAGAGCCTTTCCAGCCATTGATCTTCCAGACGTTTGATATCGCTTCTGAAATCCTGGGCTGTGCGACTCATTGCATCAGCCCAGATTTCGTCGAAGCACATTTGCCTCGGTTTGCGTTTTGCGGCGGATGAAATATTGTTGAAAAGCATATTGATGGCGGCGGCATTTTTATCGGTGATAATGTATGTGCCCCGTTTAATCTGCCAGTCAATATGGCAGCCGGTTATAAAAAAGTCGACAATATCCGCAATTTCCCGGACAGAATAATCATCACGGATGCTTTTATCCCCCTGTCCCGCCTCAATCAACTCCATAATCAGCGGAAAATACGGTTTATCCTCGGGAACGGCGTTGGTTTCTTTCAAACGGTGTACGGTGAAAACGCGTCCGAATTCCTCGCCCACGGCGGCTAAAAGCTTCAGCACATGCACTGTTAGAGCCTGCAGCTTATCCAGCGCATTCTTGTCGGCATAAGCGGCGTCGGATTGCAGGCGGCTGTAAAAGTTGCGGCAGTGGCCAAGCAACTCGTGCCGGTACGAAATCACCAGCTCATCCTTGCTGCCAAAATAGTTGTAAAAGGAACCTGTGGAGGAATTGGTGGCTATTACTATATCTTCAATCGAGACATTGTAATAGCCGTCTTCCTTAAAAAGACGGATGGCCGAGTGCAATATTTTTTTTATTTTTCTGCTGCTTCGTTCCGGTTTTTTTTCTGCCTGTTTTTCCATGCTCAATCTATCCTTATCCTAATTGCTCTGCAATACTGTAGCAAAAAAATTCTATCATATAAGCATATTTTTCAGTAATGTTGAAGGAGCCTTTGGATACCTCCCAGTCGTACATGATGCCGTTGAAATACAGATATAAGCTGTCGACTATCTCATCGGTCGACAAATCCTTGCGAATACTCCCATCGGCTTTACCCATATTGATTAAATTGGGGAAAATCCTATGGTAGTTGTCCCTTGCGGGGGTTGGTACATAAAAGCCAACCTCATCCTTAAAAAGGCGCATATCGGAAATCCGTGCGAATTCATCGCCATTGGAGGACATGGTTTGCAGAGCAAACATGCTCATGAGATAGAATTTTTGCAAGCCGTTATGTTTTGCATAAGCAGGGTCCTGCAAAAGCTTTTCATAAAAATCCACACACTGAGCATCCAAAGCCTGGCGATAGAATACAAATAATTCATCCTTGCTGCGAAAATAATTGTAGAAGGATCCTTTGGAAGAATTGGCCGCTTTGGCTATATCATCGACGGAAACATTATCATAACCATGTTCGGCGAAAAGGCGCATGGCACAATTGACGATTTTCCTTTTATTCTCTTCGGATTTTTGTTGCCTTTTTGTTAGTTTTTTCGCCATATTTCCCTCCAATAACTAAATGCAAAATCATTATATTCCATTTTTAGTATGCTGGCAAGTTTCAAAATAGGCTTAAATGCTTGTTTAACCGGGCTTATCGATATAATATTGACACTAAAGTACGGTTATGATAGTATTTTATTGAAATCAAGTCTAAACTTGCCTCTAAAAATAGGGGCTGTATTTTTAGCAAAAAGGCTAAAAAAAATCGGAGGTGTAAAAAATGAAATCTAAGTTAGTACTATTGCTTGTGGGGATTATGTTGGGTACCGCAATCTTTGCCGGCTGCACGCCTAAAGAACCGGCAGCATCTGATGAGCCTGGAAAGATTGAAGTCGTCAAAATCGGCGCTATCCTGCCCTTGACCGGCGGTGCCGCAGCTACAGGGGTAAAGCTGCAGGCAGCTATGGAAGTCGCTCAGGAGATTATTAACGGCGAGCATCCCGAAATCGCCATTCCGCTGGCAAAAGAAGCCGGTCTGCCAAATCTGGGCAATGCTAAAATACAGATCACCTTTGCAGACCATCAGGGCAATCCGGAAATGGCCAAGTCCGAGGCGGAAAGACTTATAGATGATGGAGTGGTGGGCTTAGTGGGCTGCTATCAGAGTTCCTCCACCAAGCCAGCCAGCCAGGCCGCCGAGCAATACGGCATACCCTTCGTGGCTGGGTCTTCCTCCTCCGCTGCGTTGACCGAGCGCGGCCTCAAGTATTTTGTTCGTGTTGCTCCCAATGACGATATTGAAACCGCAATGTTCTTCGATTACTTAATGTATCTCAATGATAAATTTGACGCCGGTATTAAAACCGTGGCCGTCGCTTATATCGACAATGAGTTCGGTGTCCACGCCAAGGATATGGTGGAAAAATGGATTAGCCAAAAGTACGGTGCTCTTGGATTTGAACTGGCAGGCACAGTGGGCTATGCCACAGATGTCACCAATGTGGATACCGAGGTGCAGCAGATTAAGAATCTGAACGCCGACGCTATTTTCCATGCCTCCTATATTGCCGACATCACCATGTTTGTCAATAAGTACAAGGAATTCGGCATTGCCCCGAAGGCTGTTCTGAATTACTGCGGCGGCTTCCAGGATACCCAGTTTGTAGTCAACCTGGGCAATGACGGCGATTATTTTGCCGGCGGCGCTGCATTTTCTGCTGAAAAACTCGCCGACATGCCTGAGCTTTCGGCCATCAATGAGCTTTACAAGGCCAAGACCGGCGCCAACCTCGATGGTCCCGCTCTGGAGGAATTCTCCTCGGTACTTGTGCTTGCCGAAGCCATCAACATTGCCGGCAGCCTTGACGGCGACGCGATTATGGACGTGATTAAGAACACCACCTTCGACGCTCCTTACTATGCAGCCGGCGCGGTTAAATTCGATGCCAAAGGCCAGAATGAGATCCTTGCTTCCTATGTGGTGCAGACTCAGGATAAGAAATACCAGGCAGTATATCCTGCCGATGCCGCCACAGCCGATCCGGTTGTTCCTATTCCGGCCTGGGATAAGAGATAGTATTAGTAAAATTTACACTATAGACTACACTATAGACGGCGGTTAACCTGTTTCCAGGGAGCCGTACCAAGCTTTGCCGGGGAGCGGGGCATTCTCCGCTCCCTTTTCTCTCTTTAAGGGGGATAATTGTTTCGGACGGCCGTCTGTGATGTAAAGAAGGAGGACATATGATTATAGGGCAGATAATAGCTAACGGAATACTCATGGGATTTATTTATGCTTTAGTGGCCGTAGGACTGACTCTTACCTGGGGCGTTATGGATATCATTAATTTTGCCCATGGTGAATTTTTGATGATAGGCATGTATACCGCCTTCTGGATGTTTATGCTTTTTGCCTTGGATCCGCTGGTATCACTGCCTATTTGCATAGCGGTGCTTTTTATATTGGGGGTATTGACCTATACGGGCATCATCAGCAGGGTCATCAACGCTCCCGGTCTGACGGCACTTTTGGCCACCTTCGGCTTCAGCATGTTTTTGAAGAATTTCGCCCAGTATTTATGGACACCCAACTACAGATATATAAATGCCGCGGTGGTTTCGGGGAAAACGATTCAACTGGGCAGCATCGTTATAGGCCTGCCGCAGATCGTCGCGGCGGCTGCAAGTATTATTTTGACCATCGTAGTCATGGCTTTCATGGACAAAACCAGAACGGGCAAGGCCATTCAGGCCACCGCCTTAGACAAGAACACAGCCCTTTTAATGGGTATCAATACTAAAAGAATGTATGCCATAACCTTTGGATTTTCCGGCGCATGTGTGGGCGCAGCCGGCGCGCTGATGGCCACTTTTTTTCCCATCTATCCCGCGTCCGGCGCTCTGTACAGCGTTATTGCCTTCGTGATTGTCGCCCTGGGCGGTTTCGGCAATATCAAGGGTGCGCTTTTCGGCGGCCTGATTATCGGGTTAACCGAGGCCCTGGGCGGTTATTTTCTCGGCACTCAATTTAAATATGCCCTTGTATTCCTGGTCTACCTGATAGTGATACAAGTTCGGCCGAAGGGGTTGTTCGGATGGTAAGGAATAAAAAAGGATTATTCGTCTTAATTGCAGTACTGGCTTTACTGCCTCTTTTAACCCAGACCAAGGCGGTGCTTAACGCCATCATTCTCCTTTTGATTTTCGCCACTTTAGGTGAGGCCTGGAATCTGATTACCGGCTTTGCCGGGCAGACTTCTTTCGGTCATGCCGCCTTTTTCGGCATCGGCGCATATACCTCGGCGGTGATCTTTTACCGCTACGGCGTTACCCCCTGGCTGGGAATGGTTTTGGGCGGGATAATCGCCTCCATTGTTGCCGGAATTATGAGTTACCCATGCTTCAGACTCAAGGGGCATTACTTTGCCATCGCCACCCTGGCCGTAGCGGAAATCATCAAGCAGATTTTCGTCAGTTGGAACTACGTTGAGGGTGCCACCGGCATATCCGTGCCTATAATTCCCCGCTCGTCCGGCTTCGGCGAAAGGCTGTTTTATCTGCAGTTCACCGATAAGCTGCCATGGGTGTATATCTGTCTGGCGCTGTTTGCGGCAGTGATCTTTTTCTGCAATTACCTGGAAAACTCCAAAATGGGGTATTATCTGAAGGCGGTGCGCGAAAGCCATGAGGTGGCGGAATCCATCGGCATCAACCCCACCAACTACAAGCTGTACGCGATGATTATCTCCGCCTTTATCTCCGCCATTTGCGGCTCGATATACGCTCAATATATACTATATATCGACCCCTTCATGATTTTCTCGCTGGATATTTCGATGAAAATTGTTCTGCTGACGGTTTTAGGCGGTATAGGCAATGTCTTCGGGCCGATTATCGGTGCGGCCATCTTCATCCCGCTTTCCGAATTTACGCGCATAAAGCTTGGCGGCTCCGGCACAGGGATCGACCTGATGATATACGGTCTCTTGATCGTCTTGATTACCTGTTTCCAGCCCAAGGGTGTTATCGGCATAGTGGAAACGCTTGCCGGCAAATTTAAACGGCAGAAAAACGGAGGTGAGGGTAAAGTTGAAGCCGCTTCTTGAAATTAAAAATATAACCATGAAATTCGGCTCGCTGGTAGCCAATGAGAACGTGTCCTTCACCATTCATGAGAACGAAATAGTCAGCCTAATCGGGCCCAACGGCGCGGGTAAAACCACGCTGTTTAACTGCATCACCGGCTTCTACAAGCCCTTCAGCGGCAATGTCATTTATGACGGCAAGGATATTACCGGAATGACTTCTTATCAGATTTGCAGTCTCGGCATCACCCGCACCTTCCAGATAGTTAAAACCTTGAATGAAATGACGGTTGAAGAAAATGTGATGACCGGCGCTTTCCTTAATACCCGCAGCCGCAAAAAGGCCGCGGAAATCACCGCGGATATCCTTGAGAACACCGGTCTGATGCCAAAGAAGAATATTCTCGGTGCGAATCTGACCATTGCAGATAGAAAAAGGGTGGAGATTGCCCGGGCGCTGGCTACCAATCCCAGGATTTTGATGCTCGATGAATGCATGGCGGGCTTGAACCAGACCGAAATCAAAGACGTGATGACGCTTTGCCTCGAGCTCAAGAGAAAAGGGCTGTCTCTCCTGATTGTCGAGCATATCATGGAGGCCATCATGCCTATTTCTGACAATATCGTGGTTTTGAACGCGGGTAAAAAGATTACCGAAGGCGTACCGCAGGATGTTGTCAATAATGAAGAGGTCATTAAAGCGTATTTGGGGGATAGATATCATGCTAAAAGTAAAAAATCTTAAGGTAGGATATGGCAATGTCCCGGTCATCTTCGATTTTTCCTTCGAGGTGAAGCAGGGCGAGGTGGTGTCGATAGTAGGCTCCAACGGGGCGGGCAAATCGACGCTGCTCAAAACCATATCCGGCATATTGAAGCCCACCGCCGGGGAAATTGAGTTTTTGGGCGAGCGTATTGATACCATTCCCGCATACAAGATTGTGGAAAAAGGTATTTCCCATGTACCGGAGGGGCGTCACGTTTTCGGCAAGATGAGCATTAAGGACAACTTGCTTTTGGGCGCCTTCGTCATCCGCTCCGAGGCGGAGAAGGCGGCGCGCTTGAAGGAGGTTTATGAATTATTCCCGATTTTACGGGAAAGGGAAAACCAGAAGGCGGAAACCTTAAGCGGCGGGGAGCAGCAAATGCTGGCCATAGCCCGCGGCTTGATGTCCAATCCCAAGCTGCTGATGGTCGATGAAATGTCGCTGGGTCTGGCTCCCTTTTTGGTAGACAAGGTCATGGATACCTTGAAGTTGATCAGTGATAAGGTAACCGTGCTCCTGGTCGAGCAAAAGGTGCAGGAGGCTCTGGAAATCGCTGACCGCGGCTATGTGCTGCAAAACGGCCGCCTCGTTATCGAGGGCAGCGGTGAGGAGCTTTTGGAATCGGATATAGTCAAGAAAGCCTATTTAGGCCTGTAAACAATTTTGCACAAGTCTATATGTAACGCAAAAATAAAGCCCTTGCAAATCGGCATTTGCAAGGGCTTTTTCTGGAGCCAACGATGGGATTCGAACCCACGACCTACGCATTACGAGTGCGTCGCTCTACCGGCTGAGCTACGTCGGCGCATTTATTCCTACCTTATCATTATAATGATAAGGTTCTTTTTATGCAAGTTTAAAATGACGGATTAATGTCAGCAGATTCACCTTCTTCGAAGTAATGGTTGCCGATACACAAAAATTTACATACAGTTAACATAAATAAAGCTTAAAGTGTAAGGTAAACTGTGTTATACTAGAAATAACTTTTTGCAAGCGCAAAACAACGAAGAAAACAAATGTCACAGGACAAATAAAAACAAGGAGAAAGTCAATGAGCGTGAATGTTTTGGGCCATTCGTACCTGACCTATGGTGCGAGGTGGATAATGGAGGCTACAAGCGCACTGCAGCCGGCTAAGACCAACGTGAACTACTGCCACCAGTTTCTGATCAGCCAGGCGGTGGAAATCCTGAGAAACGATGGGCACGAGAATTACGCCAATATATTGGATTACTATACCGAAGATCTGAACAGGGGTGTGAACTGGGCCGATATCGGGTGGAAGAATATCACCCATTATTTTGACCCCGCGAAGGGCAAGGGAATGCTGAAATTTGCCAATGCAGTCGATGAAACGGTGAAGTATTTCAATCTGGCGGTCCGTCACTGGAAGAGGAAAAACATGAAAAATGCCATGTTTTACCTGGGTGTGGCAGCCCATATCGTGCAGGATATGTGCGTTCCCCACCATGCGACCAATACAATGTCGCCCGGCCACAGGCGGTATGAGCAGTGGGTCAAGAAGAGATTCACGGACTATGGTGTGAGCTGTGGCGCCGACTACGGAAGGTATGAGAGCCCTGCGGATTTTGCGTATATGAACGCATCTATAGCATCGGGCTTCAAAAACAAGGTGAAACTCCACAAGACTAAAAAGTCATACGAGGAGATTACCAGAATCATTGCACCCTTGGCACAATACAGCACAGCGGAATTTTTCCATTTCTTTTTTAATCACGTTGACAGCAAGGAAGAATAATAGTGGAGAAAGGGAGCAAAATCAATCCGGCTCCCTTTCTTTTTTTGATTTTCCTTCCTGCTCTCTGACAAAGTTGTGCGCAAGTTTGGAGCATCCGGCTGAAGCGATTGCCGAAACCAGGTCGTCGAGGAAGGTATTGCACTGGTGGTTTTTGTGTTCATTGATAACTCCGACGATGCCCATTTTTGTCTTGTCGATGTAGCCATAGTTGGTGAAAGCGATTGAACCGTATATGTTTGTTATGCTTAAGGCTAAAATTTCATCAACGCCGTAAAGCGGCTCATCTGTGAGCAGCATGGAAAGGAGCGGTTCCTCCATATGTCCCTTTTCCGCTGCCATATCCAAGCAGATGCCTGTCAACACCGCGTTCTGCACCTCGCGTTTTTCGAGAACGCTGTCCACGACCTCCAGGCACATATCCATCGTAATGGGAAGGTATTTGGTTTGAAGTTCAAAAACCAGCTTTGCAATATCTTCTATCTTCACTCCGCGTTTTTGGATCAGTTCTTTAACCAGCTCTTTCAACACGATTCCCTCCTACTATTTGGGGATATTCCTTAATCAAGAGGGGACATTCCGCGGCAAGAAATACCCGGGCAGCAGCGGTGTGTCTTCTTTCAACTAAATTATTTCCATTTTACTATAGTTTTACGATATACTCAAACGGGGGAGTTATATTCTATTATATTTTTTCTGCCATATTAGTTGCATACAAAGTAATAAAAAGGATTCCGGGGAAAATTGTTGTATATACTATAAGAGGAAAAGGAGGGGTGGTTGGTGAGAACCGTTGCATTAGAGAACGGCAAAGTAAAGCTGATTGACCAGAGAAAGCTGCCGCTGTATCTGGAATATAAGACATGCGGGAATTATAAGGAGGTTGCGGAGGCCATAAGGGATATGGCGGTAAGGGGTGCGCCGGCCATAGGCGCTACGGCTGCTTACGGTATGGTACTGGCGGCAAGGGAGTTTATGGGACTGGGCAAGGAGGAATTTCTCTCGTCGCTGCTGGCAGCTTCAAGGGAGCTTGCGGCTACCCGGCCAACAGCGGTGAATCTATTCTGGGCGCTCAGGGAGATCGAGCAGGTTATCAATGAACACAGAGCGGATAATATTGAGGCAATCTGCCGCAGCATACTTGAGACAGCTGAGAAGATCGCCGGTGATGATATAGAGACAAACAAAAAAATCGGTGAGTATGGAAACACACTGGTTCCCAGGGATGCCAACATCCTTACCCATTGCAATACGGGGAGTCTTGCAACCGTTGAATTTGGCACCGCTTTAGGGGTGATAAGGGCTGCCCATGGTGACGGCAAGAGCATCCATGTCTACGCCGACGAGACAAGGCCAAGGCTGCAGGGGGCCAGGCTCACGGCCTGGGAGCTTGTTCAGGAAGGCATACCGGCAACCCTTATCCCCGATTCGGCAGCCGGAACACTGATGAGGCAGGGCAGAATCGACCTGGTCCTGGTCGGAGCCGACCGGATAGCCCTCAACGGCGATACAGCGAACAAGATCGGAACCTACAGCGTCGCGGTTCTTGCAAAGGAGAACAATGTACCCTTCTATGTGGCGGCGCCTACGACTACAATAGATTTTATGATAGATACGGGAGAACAGATCGAGATAGAAGAGAGGGACAGGAGCGAGGTTACCCATATAGACGGCGTACAGATTGCCCCTGATGGCATAGGCGTATACAATCCGGCCTTTGATGTGACGCCGGCGGAATATATCACTGCTATAATCACGGAAAAGGGCGTTGTTGGATACCCCTATGAGGAAAAGCTCAGAAACCTTAAGGTTTAATATATGGGAGGGAGCATGATGAAGATATTGATAAAAAACTGCAGCATTCTGACTCTGCAGGAGCCCGACATGATATATACGGTGGGTCAGATAGAGACAGAAGATGACCGGATTACATATGCCGGTACGGTAAGGGAAACCTCCGGAGAATACGATAGAGTCATTGACGCTGCCGGGATGCTGGCCATTCCTGGCTTGATAAACTGCCACACCCATTCTGCCATGTCCCTTATGCGGGGATATGGAGACGACATCCCGCTGATGAAATGGCTGAACGAGAGGATCTGGCCTATTGAGGAAGGGCTGACGGGGGAGGATGTTTACTGGGGCGCTGCCCTAAGCATCGCCGAAATGCTGAGGACGGGGACCACAACCTTTGTCGACATGTACTTCTTTATGGATGAGGTCGCCAGGGCCGTCGAAGAAGCGGGTATCAGGGCGGACCTGTCCTTCGGGATGACGAGCTTCAACGATGACTGGAACGACAGAATGGCCAACTGCAGGAGGTTTTTCAGCGAGTGGAACGGCAAAGGGGATGGCAGGATTAGCGTTTCTCTGGGTCCCCATGCTCCGTATACCTGCGTTCCTGAGTTCCTGGGGATGGTTAAATCCACTGCGGAGGAGTTGGGGGCAAAGATACATATACACCTTGCAGAGACGCTGGATGAGATAAGCCAGATCAAGGAGAAATACGGTAAAACGCCCTTTGAATACGTGGATGGCCTGGGACTTCTGGACCTCAGGGTTATCGGAGCCCACTGCGTGCATGTCTCGGACGGAGACATGGAGATAATCAAAGCAAAAGGGTTGAATGCTGTGCACAATCCCGAGAGCAATATGAAGCTGGCAAGCGGGATATGCCCCGTTGACAGGATGATTAAAGAGGGAGTCAACGTGGCTCTGGGTACCGACAGCTCATGCAGCAACAATAACCTGGATATGATAAGCGAAATGAGGAGCGCTGCCCTGCTTCAGAAGGTCGGCAGCATGGAGGCGACTGCGCTTCCGGCCTTCAGGGCTGTTGAGATGGCAACGGTCAACGGCGCCAGGGCCCTCGGGCTGGATGACCGTATAGGACAGATCAAACCGGGGATGAAAGCGGATCTTGTGCTTGTTGATATGAATAAACCCTATCTGTATCCGCAGCACGACCTTATATCAAACCTTGTGTATGCGGCCAGCGGGGCAGACGTGGCCTATACACTGGTAGATGGGAAGGTGCTGGTGGATAAGGGTGAATTGGTGACGCTGGACCAGGAAAAAATATTTTACGAGATAGACAGGAGCCTCAAGAGGCTGTTCAACAGGTAAGGAGGTAACCGGATGGTAGAGTATGCGATTATCGGAGGAACAGGAGTATACGGCTTGGACGGGGACAGCAGGGAGGAAGTGGTGGACACAAGATATGGCAGTGTGAAGGTATACGTACAGAAGCACGGTGAGAAGGAAATAGCTTTCCTTCCAAGGCACGGAGCCGGACATTCGACCCCTCCTCATATGATAAACTACAGGGCAAACATTAAAGCACTGGAAAGCATTGGGGTTAAAAAGATACTGGCTACAGCGGCGGTTGGGTCCCTTAATTTCAGTTATCCTCCGGGCAGCCTTGTGGTGCTCGAACAGTTTGTTGATTTTACCAGGTTCAGGCCCCATACTTTTTACGACGGTGAAGAAGGGGTAATACATGTGGATATGGCAGACCCGTATTGCCGGGACCTCTCAAGGGCTCTGGAGGATACGGCGCCCACTGCCGGCACAATCATCAGCGGCAGGGGCACCTATATCTGCGTTGAAGGACCGAGGTTTGAGACCAGAGCGGAAATATCATTCTACAGGTCCATAGGAGGTGACCTTGTCGGCATGACCAACGTGCCGGAAGTTGTGCTTGCGCGGGAGCTGGGCATTTGCTACAGCGCCGTCGGAATAGTAACCAACTGGTGCAACGGAATGGTGAGTTCCCATATTTCCCATAGTGAAATCAAGACAATAATGGATACAGGAAGGGAGCAGCTGCTCAAACTCTTTATTAAAGTATTCAACAACGCCGGATCCGATGGAAACTGCGGGTGCGGCGAAGGAATAATAAGAATATGAATATTTAGGACCTTAAAAGGAGGACAGCCCATTGGACAGGATAAAAGAAGCAAGATTGCTGGTAAAAGAGGCTGGTGTCCGGATGCTTACGTCCAATCTGGTGACGGCCACATGGGGAAATATCAGCTGCAGGGTTTCAGGAGAGGAACTGATAGCGATCACACCGAGCGGGATGGATTATAACGAGCTGGATGAGGAGGATATTGTTATCCTTGATATGGAGGGAAACAAGGTATGCGGTGACCGCAAGCCGTCCACCGAGGTGCCTATGCATCTATACATTTACAGGAGCCGGAAGGACATCAATGCGATAATCCATACCCACAGCACTTACGCTACCGCCCTTGCCTGCGCGCACAAGCCGATAGCCCCGATAGTAGAGGAGTTGGTGCAGGTAGTTGGAGGAGACGTAAGGGTAGCAAAATATGCATTGCCCGGAACCAATGAACTGGCTGCCAATGTATTGGCCGCTGCGAAGGACAGAAACGCGGTGCTTCTGGCGAACCACGGGATGATAGGAATGGCAAAGGACATGAAGGAGGCCTTCAAGATATGCAGCGTTGTGGAAAAAGGGGCAAAGATTACGATATTAAGCAATGCTGTCGGACAGCCGGTACCAATATCCTTCGAGGATGTGCAGATTATGAGGGAAAACTATAGAAAGAGTTACGGGCAGCCCGTGGACGAAAACTGACGGCAGTCCGCCGCGGTGAAAGCGCAGTCCAACGCTTTCACCGTATTTTTTTTGGTTGAAGGGGGAAGCTACTGTTGCCAGGATATAGTTATCAGTTACCAGATGACAGATCACAGACGTCAGGGCAAGGCTAGAGGGTAAAAACCCAAAGGCCTCAACCGAAAGTCTGCGAAATGTGATCTATGATCTATGATCTGCGAACTGCGATCTGCCAACTGTGATCTATCACCTGCGAACTACGAACTACCAACTACGAACTGAAAGGAATGCATATATATGCCGGTTCATTTCGATTGTATTGTTGTCGGAGCAGGTCCTTCTGGATCCACCGCTGCCGGATGCCTTGCTGAGGGCGGGATGAGGGTCCTGCTGCTGGAAGGCGATAAACTTCCCAGAGAGAAACTGTGCGGAGGGCTTTTGTCCAGGAGGGCCAGGGAACAGATACCCTTTGACATTGACTATTACCTTACGGAGAACCGGAAAGTCAGGGATATAGAATACCATTCCGGATGGGGAATGGATGAATACAGAGGCAGGCTTGAACTTGGGTATATTATTGATAGAAGAACCTTTGACTATGAGCTGTCCAGGAAGGCAGAGGACCTTGGTGTTGAAGTGCTGGATTCGATGAAGGTAGACAGTGTCCGGCAAAAGGACTCATACTATATTGTCAGAAGCGGCAGGTATTCCTTTTCGTCCAGGTATATAATAGGGGCAGACGGCAGCCACAGCATTGTGTCAAGGGACCTGGGGTTTGGAACATATCTGGACAGCTATTTCTACGGGTTCGCCCTGGGCGTAAATATATCTTCGGAATCGGGAATTCCGAGCAGGTGCAGGATATATTCCCTGCCCATACCTACCGGCCTGGGCTGGTGTTTTAACGGGCCCCGCGAAATGAATGTAGGTTTGGGCGCCTGTACGCAGTTCAGTAAAAGGCTGACGAAAATGACCGAAGAATTCATCTCAGGAGTCCGAAAATCTACGGGCATGGACATCCCTTTCAGCAAACTTAAGGGCGGATTTCTTAAAACAGGAGGATGGAAAAGACGCATAGCTCATAGAGGCGCGTTTCTGGTAGGCGACGCCGCCGGGCTTGCCGAGCCCTTTTCGGGGGAAGGCCTTTATGCGGCAGTGATGAGCGGCAGGGAGGCAGCCGGTTTTATATTGAACCGCGAAAAGGGAGAAGGGGAAAACCACAAGGAGGAGTATTCCAGGACCATTTACAGGAGGCTGCTTAAGGAATACAGGCACTCAATCATCCTGTCTCTGTTCAGGCGGAGGCTGGAGGATATGGGATTGTGGGGGCAGGGCTACATAGGGGCAGGGATGATAGCAGGGATTATGCGGGGAGAGGAGTGCTACAGTTCAATAAACAAAACACTTCTTACGGGTCTTCTGAACAGGCAAAACCGGTGTTCTTTGAATGACAAGAGGCAGGATATATAATAATATTTATCCGTTAAATATAGTTTTCCTTTATGGCTTTAAAAATGGTAAAATATTTATTGTTAGTGGAAAAGGGGTGAGAAAATGGCGTATAAAGACCTTCAACATTTCATAAGGGTTCTCGAAAAGGATGGTCAGTTGGTCCGAATCAAGACCGAGGTCGACCCCGTTCTTGAAATAACCGAGATTACCGATAGGGTCAGCAAGAGCAATGGGCCGGCTTTGCTGTTCGAAAAGGTTAAGGGCTCGGACTATCCGGTCTTGATTAACTCTATGGGTTCATACGAGAGGATGAACCTCGCCCTGGAAGTGGACAGACTGGATGATATAGCGGAAGAGATAGAAGGGTTAATCAGTGAAGTCAGCCGCGATAGTCTCCTTGGCAAGATCAAAATGCTGCCGAAGGCTATGCAGCTTGCGGGCATCTTTCCGAGGAGGGTTAAGGAAGCGCCCTGCCAGGAGGTTATTGAGCATGAGCCGGATTTGAACAAGCTGCCCATACTTAAATGCTGGCCCGGTGACGGCGGCAGGTTCATCACGCTGCCCCTGGTTATAACCCGGGACCCTGATAGGGGAACCCTGAATATGGGTATGTATAGGATGCAGGTTTATGATTCCCGGACAACCGGAATGCACTGGCACCTTCACAAGGACGGCAGGCGGAATTTTGAAAACCAGAAGAAAGCAGGGGACAGGAAGGTTATGGACGTATCCGTAGCTCTGGGGTGTGACCCGGCTGTCATCTATGCGGCCACCGCACCGCTGCCGGGAGAAATAAGTGAATTCCTCTTTGCGGGATTTTTGAGGAAGAAACCGGTAGAGCTGGTGAGGTGTGTAACCAACGACCTGGAAGTGCCCGCAAACGCCGAGTTTGTCCTCGAGGGATACGTGGATTTTGACGACCTGAGGCTGGAGGGGCCCTTTGGAGACCATACGGGATATTATTCTCTTACCGACTACTATCCGGTTTTTCATGTGGAATGCATAACCAGGAGAAAAAATCCCGTATACCCGGCAACGGTTGTCGGAAAGCCACCTATGGAGGACTGTTATCTTGGCAAGGCGACCGAAAGGATTTTTTTGCCTCTGTTGAAACTGTATCTGCCCGAGGTGCTGGACATCAACCTGCCGCTGGAGGGAGTATTTCACAACTGTGCCATAGTCTCCATAGACAAGAGATTTCCGGGTCAGGCAAAAAAGGTTATGAATGCAATATGGGGAATGGGACAGATGATGTTTACAAAAATGATAGTGGTGGTGGACAGGGATGTTGACCCCCATGACCTTTCTACGGTCGCGTGGAAGGTTTTCAACAACATTGATGCGGAAAGGGACCTTGTAATAATGGAAGGCCCTCTGGACGCCCTGGATCATTCGTCCCCTCTGCCCCATTACGGCCACAAGCTTGGGATCGATGCTACAAAGAAGTGGCCAGAGGAAGGACACACCAGGGAGTGGCCTGACGACATTGAAATGAGCTGGGAGATAAAGGAAATGGTGGACAGGAAGTGGAAGGAATATGGTATTGAATAAGATAAAAACGATGGGGGAACTTGTTATGTTCAGGCATACTATATTTGCTCTGCCCTTTGCCCTTGTGGCGATGCTGGCGGCGGCCAGGGGCATTCCGCCTGCGGACAAGTTCTTCTGGATAATGGTGGCTATGATTGGGGCCAGGAACGGTGCCAACGCATTGAACAGGATCGTTGACAGGGAAATCGACGCGAAGAACCCTAGGACTGCCGGCAGGCATATTCCCCGCAAGGAAGTGAAGACATGGGAAGCAGCCCTGCTGACAGCGGTATGTTTTGCACTGCTTGCTGTCGCTGCTTATATGCTCGACCCCCTGTGCCTGAAGCTGCTTCCGGTTGCGCTGTTCATATTCTTTATCTACAATTACTCCAAGAGGTTTACATGGCTCAGTCATATGATACTGGGAGCAGCGCTGGGTGGAGCCCCCGTAGGCGCATGGATAGCCATAAGGGGTGTGATAGAGCTTCCGGTCCTGGTAATGGCGGCGGCTGTTACTTTGTGGGTTGCCGGTTTCGATATAATATATGCAACACAGGACATAGAATTTGACAGGAAAGAGGGGCTGCATTCGGTACCTGCCAGGTTTGGGCTGGACGCTGCTTTGAGAATAGCAGCTGCGTTTCACCTTATTTCTGTTGCAATGATGTTTAGCCTGGTATATTTTATGGACATGGGTATTATTTATGTAATAGGCATGGTGATTACCGGCGGCCTGTTTCTTTACGAACACCGTATAATTTCACCGGACAACCTGGAAAAGGTGAAGATTGCATCCTATAATGTCAATGAGCTGGTGGGCGTCGTATTTCTGATCTTCGGCTCCCTTGACGTATTATACCGGTTTGTTTTTTAGAAGAAAAAAGGAGGAATGTTTATTATGTGGAGGAAATATCTGTTTTTGACTGTAACTTTTATGCTTCTGGCGGGATTGACCGCCGCCTGCTATGGTCCTGGTGCACCGGATAAAAATGCCGCTCCGGCGCAGTTGAGCGTCGCCGTTATGCCGGATGTGGATTCCCTTCCGATTCTGCTGGCTGAAGAGCTTGGCTATTTCAATGAAGAGGGAGTGGATGTCCGGGTGGAGATGTTCACCAGTCCGGTGGAACGGGACAGCGCACTGCAGGCGGGACAGCTGGACGGGGCTATTTCGGATATACTGGCGGTGGCATTTTTTGCAGATAAGGGATTTGACGTGAGGATAACATCAATGAGCGACGGCAGGTACTGCATTCTTGCCTCCAGGGACAGCGGCATAACAAAAGCCGAAGACCTGAAGGGAGTTGAGATAGCGATGTCATCAAACACGATTATAGAATACGAGGTTGATAAGCTTCTTACGTCCGCAGGCCTTGACAGCAGTGAGATAGCAAAGATTGCAATACCGAATATGCAGGTAAGAATGCAGATGCTGGAGGAGGGGAAGGTCAAGGCGGCCGGGATGCCCGAACCCCTTGCGACCCTGCAGATGTCGAAGGGTGCAAGGCTGATCGCGAGCAGCGAGGATATCGGGGAAGCCCCGGGGATAATCCTTTTTACCGGAGATGCAGTTGGCGGGAGAAAGGATGCGATAACGAAGTTTTATAGGGCGTACAACAGGGCCGCTGCTGAGATCAACAGCAACGGTGAAAAGCACAGGGAAATGCTGGTGAAGAAGGCCGGGTTTCCTGAGCAGGTCAGGGATACGATAGAGTTCCCGGAGTACAGGGAAGCGGAACTGCCTTCGGAGAAGCTGGTAAACGAGGTTATCGACTGGATGGTCGGCAAGGAGCTTATTGCCAACAGGCTCAACTATAATCAACTGGTAGACGAAAGCATACTGGAGTAGGACCATGCTTGAGGTAAAGAACGTAACGGTTTCTTACGGAGAATTTACCGCCCTGGGGGACATAAGCCTGAAGCTCAACAGGGGCGAAATATGTACGCTGCTTGGACCTTCCGGGTGCGGTAAGACCACCCTTTTGTATACTATCGCGGGGCTGGTTAAGCAGAAGGCAGGAGAAATTGTTAAGGATGACAATGCCCTGAGAATGAGCCTCATTCCACAGCATTACGGATTGCTGCCCTGGAAAAGGGCTGTTGATAACGTTGCACTCAGCCTGATAATTAAAGGCTGCGACAGAAGGAGTTCAAGGTTAAAAGCCCGGGGGTTATTGGCGGAGATGGGCTTATCGGGAGTTGAAGACAGGTTTCCGGGTCAGATGAGCGGCGGACAGAAGCAGAGGGTTGCCCTTGCACGCTCCCTTGTGTTTCAGCCCGACCTGCTTCTGATGGACGAGCCTTTCTCTTCCCTTGACCAGCTGACAAGGGAAGAGCTTCAGGAATTCCTGCTCATGCTCCACGAAAAGAATGAATTCACCGTTTTAATGGTCACCCACAGCATAGAAGAAGCAGTCTATCTGGGTCAGAGGATAATAGTCATGGGCGGTGAACCGGGAAGGATACGGAGGGCGCTGCAGAACCCGCTGTGGGGAGTAAAGGATAAAAGGACCTCAGCCATGTACTACGAAGTATGCCGGCAAGTCAGGGGGTGCCTTGAGGTATGAAGAGGATAGCCGTATACGGTTTAACGGGTATAATAATACTCCTGTTCTGGCACTTTCTGTCCATAATGGTGAATTCTCCGGTGATACCACGCCCTGTGGAAGTGGCCGGCGTCCTCAGCGGGAAGTTTGTTTCCAAGCTGATGCTCCATATCCTTTCCAGCACAAGAAGGATAATAATAGCCATAGCGGCAGCCTTTATCGTAGCGCTGCCTCTGGGTATCGGCGTAGGAAGGGTTAAGGTCCTTGACAGGGTCCTATCGCCGGTGCTGTACTTCTTCTATCCTGTGCCAAAGATTGCCTTTTTGCCCATTATCCTTATCCTTGCCGGGCTTGGGGAAGCTTCAAAGCTGATACTTATTGGCATAATCGTTTTTTTTCACCTTGTAATAGCTGTAAGGGATGCGGCGGCGGGAACAAGCGATGAGCTTTTTTACATCCTTAGGGTCATGGGAGCAGGGTGGGAGCATTCAATTTTCCACATTATTATTCCTTCAATACTTCCGGCGGTATTTACAGCGCTCAGAATAAGCCTTGGGACAGCAATAGCCGTGCTGTTTTTTTCCGAGACCATCGTTACGAATACGGGTATAGGCTATTTGATTATGGACAGCTGGGTCAGGGTCAATTATCCGGAAATGTACGCTTCGATAGCAGGATTGAGTTTAATGGGGCTTTTGCTGTTCGGACTGTTGGACCTGTTGGAGGCAAAGCTTTGCGGATGGAAGCAGCATAGCTGACCTGCAGGTGGTATATAATCCCTCAGTGGAACCATACTAAAGTTATATTGGGGACATTCCGCAGTTCAGTTTTTAGTTACCAGTTCCCAGTTGCCAGATGACAGACGTCAGAGCAAAGCTATAGGGTAAAAACCCAAAGGCATAACTCGGATACCTGTGATCTGTGATCTACGAACTACCAACTACGAACTACGAACTACGAACTACCAACTACCAACTACCAACTACGAACTAGCAGCGGTGTGTCCCCTGACATTAATATGGTTTCACGGAGGGATTTTTTGATGGGAAATGATAGATATGATGTTGTGGTGGTGGGCGCCGGGCCTGCCGGCAGTTCTGCAGCACTGCTCATGGCAAATAACAACCTTTCTGTAGCTATGCTGGAAAGGGGACCTTATCCCGGGAGCAAGAATATGAGCGGTGGCACCATTGCAAGCATGCCCTTCCAGGAGATTTTACCCGAATACTGGAATATAGATGGGATTCCCCTGGAAAGAAAGATTGTATCAGACGAGTTGTGGATGCTGGATAACGATTCAGCCGTAAAGATGGGGTTTAGCGGCAAGAAGTTCGGTTATGCCCCCTATAATAAGTTCTCGATACTCCGGTACAAGTTTGACAAATGGTATGCAGATCAGGCTGTAGCCGCAGGAGCTAAGCTGTTCAACAACTGTCTTGCAATTGACCTTGTGTACCATAAAACGGGACTGCTGTCAAAAAAGGTGGATGGGGTGGTTCTGGAGGGCGGAGATATAATTCATGCTGACCTCGTGGTGCTGGCAGAGGGTTCATCTGCCGCACTGACCCAAAAAATCGGTCTGAGGCAAAGGCTCAACCCTGCTGATATGACGCTTTATGTTAAAGAGGTCCTAGAGTTACCCTCGGGTAAAATAGAAGAGAGATTTAGTCTGGAAGGGGATGAGGGAGCGGTTATCGGAATGGTGGGATATCCCACTTCCCCGGCCATAGGCAAGGGTGGTATTTGGACCAATAAGGACTCCCTTTCCATAGTAGTGGGAGCATACTTGAATCAAATCGTAAATAAGGGGCTTAACCCACTGCAGTTGATGGAAAGGTTTAAAAGTCATCCCATGATAAAGAAGCTAATCGAAGGGGCAAAGCCGATAAAATATCTGGCGCATACCATACCAAAGGGTGGGTTCAAAAAAATCCCGACCCTAGTGGATGACGGAGTGATTGTTGTCGGAGACGCAGCCGAGATGATAAGCGGTCGGAGGGGTATAGACCTTGCTATGATAACCGGTAAATTTGCTGCAGAAGCTGCCGCTCAGGCCTGCGCCCTGGACGATTACAGCAGGGAAACCCTTTCTTCCTATGTGAAAAGAATAAAGGGCTCGTTCTTCTATGAGAACATGAGAAAGGGCAAGAATGTAGAGGAGTATTTTAATACATACCAGGACTCGGATTTTCTAATAACCAAAGCGATGAACGACCTTGCCTTCAAATATTTCAAGCAGGACCTGGAAAACAACAAAATCAGGCTAAGAAAGATGATAGAGGAACTGAAGAACATGCAGCCGCTGCAAAAGACCGGCAAGGACTTATTGTATGGATTGCAAAACTGGGAGGTATGGTGATGGGTAATTTTGCCAAATTCGATACAAACCCGCTGGAATATGTCAAAATAATACCCGATAGCAAATCCCACATCTTTATTAAGGACGATGGTATATGCATAGAGGAATGCGAGAACAAACCGTGCACCTATTACTGCCCGACGAGGGTTTTCTACTGGGAGGATGACAGCATAAAAATCCTGTACAAGAGGTGTATAGAGTGCGGAGCGTGTCCCTTTGGCTGTCCCTATGACAACATTGCTTGGGAGAATCCCAGGGGAGGGTATGGCGTGGTTTATTGACCGGCGGGTGTTTTAAGGGGTGATGAAGGGGTATTAGGTTACTATAATAATGAAGGGTGGGGTGCCGATGTCCTATGTATTCTGGCTGTTATTTCTTGCATATACGCTAGTGCCAATGTTTAGGCAGAGAATGGTTGAACATGAAAGAATTAGGCTCATTAGAGAACTGGAGAAGAAGCGGGGAACACGGGTTATAGTCATGATACACAGGCAGGAGTCCATAAACCTGCTGGGTTTGCCCATTAGCCGGTACATAAATATTGAGGACTCAGAGCAAGTATTAAGGGCGATCAGGTTAACTCCTGATGATATGCCCATCGATATAATCCTTCACACCCCCGGAGGTTTGGTTCTGGCTGCGGAGCAGATTGCTATGGCGATTAAGGGGCATCCCGCAAAGGTGTGTGTATTCGTGCCCCATTACGCTATGTCGGGGGGAACAATGCTGGCACTGGCGGCGGACGAGATTAACATGGATGAAAACGCCGTGCTGGGTCCGGTCGACCCGCAACTGGGCAGTTATCCCGCAGCATCGCTGTTGAAGGTTCTCCAGCGAAAGGATATAAACGAAGTGGACGATGAAACCCTTGTACTCGCAGATATTGCAGAAAAGGCAATAAACCAGGTCAGAAAGACCGTATATGAAATAATCAAACCCAAGATGGAGGAGGACGAGGCCTGCCGTATTGCAAGGCTTTTTACCGAAGGAAAATGGACACATGATTATCCGATAGACTACGATGAACTAAAATCCATGGGGCTGCCCGTGAACAAGGGTATACCGAGAGAAATATACCAGTTGATGGAACTGTATCCCCAACCCCAGCAAAGAAGACCTTCGGTTCAATATGTACCAGTCCCCTACGAAGGGAACAAACCGAAAAACAGGGGTTAAAAAACCAAGCCCACCGTTATATATGGTGGGGCTTGATTTACAGGCGAAAGCAGCTTCTATACCTGCGATTGAATGTATATATCGGCAACTGTACTGCTCCCCGGCCGGGACGATTTATATGCCAGTCTTGTATACTTTGAAAATATCTTCGGTACTAAGCTTACCATTTCCCCGGGTTCAACGGCAAACAATGCTGAATCATCAATCCAGTCAACACCATTAGGGCTTACCTGGATGACCGTATCGCATGTATTTATTGCGCCTGTGTTTTTTACAAACCATGTATAATTTGAAACGTATGAGACATCGTACACCTTGCTGTATTCATATATGTCAGAAGTAAGCAGGTTATTTTCTGCCGAAGAATTAAACAGCCTGTCGTCAAGCCTCAGCGGGTCTTCAATATAAATTTCTACCCTCGGCGTATATCTGTAATTGCCGGCATCCTTACTGTAGAATGCTACAAGCGAACCCAGGTTCTCATCAGCAGCCTTAATCATGAGACCGTAATTGGGGAACTCACCATTATACCATTGATTGAACAAATCGGTAATGTCAAAGTTGATGAATGTATTAACTTCATCTGTTATTTCGAACTGGGCCATGGGGGTAGGATAAATGGCAGGCTGATTCACATAGTTTACCGTATTTTCGTCAAAACCTTCTTGCAGGTTATATACATTATATATCTTGGAGTATGTGGAATCGTCATTCCTGATGATATAAAGTATTAAATCCACTCTCGTGATTATTTTTCCTTCCGGGATACCGGAGGTATCGATTTTTAGCAGGGTCCTGTATATAACATTGGTAAGGTACTTGCCAATGAACAGAGCATAGTAATTTCCAAAGTTTCTATATGGAATATTGCTGTCCACACAAGTATCCATAGATGCCAGTTTTGTTATCTTAGCCGCCATTGTTCCCTCTCCCTTTATTTTCCATTATATTAAGGGCATATCTCCTTGGTTATATGTTTGGGAGAACTTTTGGAAACGATTCTATTAAGCATCTTTATGCCTTCACGGTCGATTTTGCCAAACATCTTTATGGACCTCATGAATTCCTGGTAAGCCAGACTGTAATAGCCGTTGCTATAATAGAGCTTTGCAAGCCTGAGAAGCACT